>FLOH01000079.1_pt1 | contig 280154 bp, 249 predicted proteins | sample 756751 | NCBI WGS metagenome assembly FLOH01 (sample SAMEA4026879, study PRJEB14308) | marine metagenome | biome: coastal water; material: water | depth 74 m | reverse complement strand
CAAAGAATTGTTTGATGTGCGCAAGTCGATGGGCATGTTGTTCCAAAGTGGTGCGCTGTTCACCGACTTGTCGGTGTTTGATAACGTGGCCTTTCCGTTGCGAGTTCATACCGATCTGCCCGATGATATGATTCGGGATCTGGTGCTGATTAAACTTCAGTCTGTCGGCCTGCGGGGTGCAAGTGAGTTATTTCCTGGCGAGTTGTCCGGTGGCATGAATCGTCGGGTGGCATTAGCGCGAGCGATCGCCCTTGATCCGCGGTTGATCATGTACGATGAACCCTTTGCGGGTCTGGACCCCATTGCTCTAGGTGTGGTTGTTCAGTTGATCAAAACCCTGAACCATGTTTTTGGTATGACCAGTATCATTGTGTCTCATGATATTCATGAAACGGCGAGCATCGCGGATCTTATTTATGTCATTTCAGACGGCAAGGTGATTGGGTCTGGCGCGCCGCAGGAGCTCTTCAAGGAAGATTCACCGCGTATTCAACAATTTATCAAAGGACTGCCGGATGGCCCGGTACCGTTCCATTACCCGGCCACAGACTTTCGTGATCAGCTGCTGAATCGCGACATCCCCAATCACTCAGTATTCAGGTAAGCCATGCTCGCGAATATCCGTCATCTTGGGCAATATGGCATCGACCTGCTCACTGCGCTGGGCCGGGCCGGCAGTATCTGGTGGCAGGCAATTTGGCGCCGTCCGCGTCTTGCCAATGCGCATCTAGTGTTTCGCCAGATCTATCAGTTAGGCGTGCTTTCCGTTGTCATTACGGTATTGTCTGGCTTCTCCATCGGCGCGGTGCTGGCATTGCAAGGCTATAACCAACTCGTCAACTATGGCTCGGAAAGTGCGCTAGGACTGGGTGTTGCGTTGGTGTTGGTGATGGAGATTGGCCCGGTGGTCTCTGGGTTGTTATTTGCGGGGCGAGCGGGCTCAGCAGTGACGGCAGAAATTGGACTAATGAAAGCCACGGAGCAGCTCAGTAGTATGGAAATGATCGGTGTTGATCCATTGCAACGGATCGTCGCGCCGCGGCTTTGGGCCGGATTTATTTCCATGCCGATTTTAGCCTTGATGTTCAGTGTCGTCGGTATTTGGGGTTCGTCACTGATTGGTGTGGATTGGCTGGGTGTTTACGAGGGGGCTTTCTGGTCAACCATGCAGGATGGTGTGGACTTTCACAGTCATGTCCTCAAAGGGATTATAAAATCTGTCGTATTTGGTTTGGTTGTCACTTGGATTGCAGTTTACCAGGGCTATGAGGCAGAGCCTTCCTCAGAGGGTATCTCCAGGGCAACCACGCGGACTGTCGTGCATTCATCCGTCGCGGTATTAGTGTTGGATTTTTTCTTGACGCTGGTCATGTTCAATTTTTAAACAAATCTTTCAAGGGTTAGTGTCATGCAGATGAGAACAATAGAAATAGTGGTTGGCGCCTTCATGCTCGCCGGTCTGATTTCTTTAGCTGTGTTGGCGATTCGAGTCAGCGGTTTCAACGTGGGTGCGGAGGCAAATACCTATAACGTTTTTGCGAAATTTGAAAATGTTAGCGGTCTGGTGGTGCGTGCCAAAGTGAGTATCGCAGGCGTTATCGTGGGGCAAGTGGCCGAAATCAGCCTTGATCAAAAAAGTTTCACGGCTCTTGTTCGTATGGAAATTGATTCAGATGTGGCGGAGCTCAGTATCGACTCAACAGCGGCGATATTGACTGAGGGGCTGCTGGGCGGGAAGTTTATTGGATTAACCATCGGTGCTGATGAAAGCTATCTGAAAGAGGGCGCCTATATCACCGATACGCAATCATCGATTGTCCTTGAGGACATGATTGGCAAGTTTTTAATGAAACAGTTTTAAAGGTTATCGACATGAAAAATTTAACTAAGCTAGGTTTGCTGTGTTGTTGTTTGTTTTTGGGCGTTAGTGCTCTGGCCAGCATCAAGCCTGCGCAGCAAGCGGTTCAGGAAGCGACGGATCAGTTGCTGGCGAGACTCGTCCAAATTCAGCCGTTATATGTCGGTGATCCAGATCAATTCTTTGCTGAAGTTGATGTCACGCTGGGGCCTTTTGTTGACTTCAGTGGTTTCTCCAAAGGGGTCATGGCGAAATACTATCGGCGCGCTACCGATGCGCAAAAGACTCGATTCGAAACGGTTTTTCGCCGTGGACTGGTGCGCACCTATGCCAAGGCACTGGTGGAGTTTGATAATCAGCGAGTGGAGTTTGTGGACAGTACCGCGGCGGAAAGTGAGCCCGACCGTGCCTCTGTTGACTTGAAAATTTACGGACAAGAAGGAGCGATTTACGCGGTTAATTACAATCTGGTCCTGCTCGGCAGCGATTGGAAGTTGCGAAACGTGACAATCGAAGGGATCAATATCGGACTGCAGTTTCGCTCACAATTTGCGGCCTATATGGATAAGTTCGGCAACGATATTGATAAAGTCATCAATAATTGGTCCGTAGATGTCTGAGCTGAGTTTGCTGCGTATTGGCGACAATCAACATTTGATGGTCGAAGGTGATTTGAATGTTGATACAGTTGCTCGTCTCAAAGACGAGGGCATAGCCCTGATCAACAAGTTGCAAAGCCCGGTGCTTGTGGATTTGACGGGCGCTCGGGTTCAAGGGTCGGCGGCCGTCGCATTGTTGATCGCTTGGCAGCGCCATTGTGTTCAGCGGCACTGGGTTGTGCGATTTATCAATGCTTCAAGCCGGCTGTTAGAAATCGCAGCAGCCTGCGATGTCGAGGAAATTCTGGCTTTTGCCGATTCTTGAGTAGGGCGCTGGTTAACGAGGCTCAGGCGTGGGGCCGACCGCTGGAGTGTTTTCGAGACCTTCGTGCTATTATCGCCGCGCAAGTCAATGAGATGAAATCACATGAATGAAAAGGAAATTCGCACGCTGTTGATTGCTGGTTTACGCGACAGCGAGATTGAGCTGCAGGCGGAAGGCAATAAAATCAGTCTGGTGCTGGTGACTGAGCAATTTTCTGGCCTGAGCCGGGTGAAGCGTCAGCAGCTGGTCTATAAGTTGCTCGATCAAAAAATCAGTTCCGGAGAGATTCATGCTGTCACGATGCGTTGTCTGACGCCGGCAGAACGAAATAACGTAGCATAGGTGATTGAATGGATAAGTTATTAATACGCGGCGGTGCTCGCCTTGAGGGTGAGTTGCGAGCCTCGGGCGCCAAAAATTCAGCGGTACTGATGCTCGCGTCGTCGTTGTTGGCGGACGAGCCGGTAACCATCAGTAATGTCCCGCATCTGCGTGATATTACGACCATGATTGAGCTGCTGGTGTCCCTCGGTGTTGAAGTCGTGGTCGATGAGAAAATGAACATCGAGATTCATGCCAATACGATAAAGCGATTTACTGCGCCTTATGATCTTGTACGACAAATGCGGGCATCATTTTTGGTGTTGGGTCCTATGTTGGCCCATTACGGGCGTGCGGAAGTATCGCTGCCTGGTGGCTGTGCCATCGGTCCAAGGCCGGTAGATCAGCACTTGCGGGGGTTGCAGGCGCTGGGTGCAACTATTGAGATGGAAGAAGGTTACGTCAAAGCCTCTGTGGATGGTCGGCTTAAGGGGGCGAATTTTAGGTTCGACTTCAGCACCGTTGGCGGTACCGAGCATATCCTCATGGCGGCGACCTTGGCTGAAGGTACGACGGTGCTGGAAAACTGTGCCCGAGAGCCAGAAATTATCGATTTAGCGGATTTCTTGAATGCAATGGGTGCGAAAGTCACGGGCCAGGGTACAGACACCATTACGATTCAAGGTGTTAAAGCCCTGCATGGCTGCCACCATCGGGTGATTGCCGATCGCGTTGAGGCGGCGACTTATCTGATCGCTGCAGCGGCCACCGGCGGTAAGGTCAAGATGCGAGATGTTGTCCCATCGCACCTGGATGCAGTGCTAAGCAAGCTGCGCGAGGCGGGAGCGGATATTGAAGTAGGTCCGGACTGGGTGCTGCTCGACATGAAGGGGCGGCGGCCGAAGGCTGTGAGCCTGGTGACGGCACCTTATCCCGCATTTCCAACAGATTTGCAGGCACAGATACTGGCCATGAATTGTATTGCCGAAGGTGTTGCGACCGTCAAGGAAACGATCTTTGAAAATCGTTTCATGCACGTCCATGAAATGAATCGTATGGGCGCGAATATTCGATTGGAGGGCAATAACACTATCGCCATCGTCACCGGCGTTGAATCTCTGAAAGCTGCACCGGTCATGGCGAACGACTTGCGTGCCTCTGTCAGTCTGGTGATCGCCGGCTTGATCGCAGAAGGCGATACGGTGATTGATCGTATTTATCATATCGATCGCGGCTATGAGCAAGTCGAAGAAAAGCTTCGCACGTTGGGTGCTGACATCGAAAGAATTCAGTCTCGATAGGGCGGCTCATGCAGGATCGAATTACTATTGCAGTGACCAAAGGCGACCGTATTGTTGGGCAGCAGTTGGCGCTGCTCGCTCAGATCGGTATAGAGCCTCACGATGATCTGCTGACTTCGCGTAAGTTGGTGTTCACGACGAAGAACCCTAATGTTGAGCTGTTATTGTTGCGGGGCTCTGATGTTGCCACTTACGTGGAACACGGCATTGCTGATTTGGGAATGGCTGGTAGAGATGTCCTGTTGGAGCATGGTGAGCAGGGATATTATCAACCCCTTGATCTCAAATTGGGTCGCTGCCGTATCATGGTGGCCGGGTTGAAGGACGAACCGCCTCTTCCGGGTCGATTGAGGATCGCGACCAAATTTGTCAAAACGGCAAAGCAATATTATGCCGAACAGGGCGTTCAGGTCGATATCATCAAACTTTATGGCGCGATGGAATTGGCGCCTGTGACGGGTCTTGCGCATCGAATCGTCGACATCGTTGAAACGGGCAATACGCTAAAGGCGAATGGTCTGGTGGCGATGGAGCATATTACTGATGTGAGCACGCGATTGATCGTTAACAAGACGGCGATGAAAATGAAATATTCTATTATTCATCAGTTAATTGAACAATTGCGCGGCGTCGTTGGCTAATTAACAAACCCTGGCGAGTCTTCGGGCCGCTGGGCGCAGCAGACATATCCTATGAAACTGATTAAACAACTCAATACCCTTGACCCTGGGTTTTCTGACGCATTGGATGCGTTGCTCGAGATCCAGTCGGAAAACCATCAGAATGTTTACCCGATTGTTCGAGAAATCGTCGATGATGTTCGGCGCGAGGGTGATGCGGCCGTGCTGGCTTTGACCATCAAGCTGGATCGTCTGGCAGTCACCTCGGCGGCGGAGCTTGAGGTCAGCCGAGAACGAATGGCGGCAGCGTTGGGCGCTATCGATGCTTCGGTTAGAACAGCGCTAGAAGCTTCGATTGATCGTGTCCGATTTTATCACGAAGAGCAGAAGCGGGCGGGCGGTGGGCACCAAGACTGGGGCTATACAGACAGCCAGGGCAATCAGCTTGGGCAGATCGTTCGGGCGATGGCGCGCGTAGGTGTATATGTTCCGGGTGGTAAGGCCGCTTACCCGTCTTCGGTGATTATGACGGTCATTCCGGCGAAAGTAGCGGGTGTCCGTGAGGTTATTCTGGTTGTTCCGACGCCCGATGGTCAAGTCAGTGAGTTATTGCTCGCGGCGGCCTTTCTGTGCGGTGTTGATCGTTTGTTTACCGTCGGTGGTGCGCAAGCGATTGCCGCGTTGGCCTATGGTACTGAGTCTATCCCCAAGGTCGACAAAATTGTCGGGCCAGGGAATATCTATGTCGCGACCGCGAAGGAGTTGGTTTTTGGCGATGTGGGTATTGATATGATTGCTGGCCCCTCCGAGGTAGTCATTGTCGCCGATAACGGCGTTGATCCTGAATGGCTGGTGATGGATATGTTTGCTCAGGCTGAGCACGATGAACTGGCGCAGGCGGTATTGATTTCCAAGGATGAGGCCTTGCTCCAGCGAGTCATCGAATTGATTGAAATGAGGCTGCCGGGTATGGTCCGCGAAGAGATTATCCGGCGTTCGATTGGTGATCGTGGCGCCTTGATCCTGGCTCAGGATGACGATGAAATTGCCGCTATCGTCAATAAAATCGCGCCAGAGCATCTTGAACTTGCCTTGCGGGATGCCGACGAGTTTCTGCCCAGAATTCAGCACGCAGGCGCTATTTTTATCGGTAACCACAGTGCCGAGGTCGTTGGTGATTATAGCGCTGGGCCGAGTCATGTGTTGCCTACCAGTGGTACTGCCCGGTTTGCATCAGCATTGGGCGTCTACGACTTCCAGGTGCGTAGTTCTGTGATTCGATGCTCCGCCGCAGGGGCCGTGAGTTTGAGCCGTGACGCGGCGATTCTTGCTGCCGAGGAGGGCCTAGAGGCGCATGCGCGGTCGGCTGAGTTTCGGGTTCGAGGGTAGTTTCGGGTGGATATGCTGCGCCAGGGGCCTGCCAAAACCTATCGGGACGTCGTTGCCAGTGGCGAAATTCAGTCGGACAGCGCGCAGCTAGAGGCTGTTGAGCACCTGCAGCGACTGTACGATGTTCTTGTGGCATCAAATTCAACGTCAGACAGATCCGAAGCTGGCTGGCTTAAACGTCTGTTGAACCTGCCTGTGCGGCGCCAGCAGCAGGATTCGATTAAGGGTCTGTACTTCTGGGGGGGGGTTGGTCGGGGCAAGACCTATTTGATGGATCTGTTTTATGAGTCGTTGCCTTTTGCGGGCAAGCAACGAATGCACTTCCATCGATTTATGCGTCATGTTCACCAGCAGTTGCATTTGCTCCAAGGTGAGGCGAACCCGCTGCGCAAAATCGCCCGGGATTTTGCACAGCAGTGCCGAGTGCTGTGTTTTGACGAATTTTTTGTCTCGGACATCACCGACGCGATGATCTTGGCCGGGTTGCTGGAGGCGCTGTTAGATCATGGTGTCGTCCTGGTCGCGACATCGAATGTGGCGCCGAAGAATCTTTATCGTGAGGGTCTGCAGCGGAGCAAGTTTCTGCCAGCCATAGCCTTGCTTGAAGCGCGTACGACAATATTGAATGTTGATGGCGGCGTCGATTATCGCTTGCGAGTACTGCAAGACGCAGAAATCTATCATGCGCCGTTGGATGCCCAGGCGGATGAGGGGTTAGCGCGGAGTTTTAGGGCGCTGTCGCCTGATATGGGCGAGCCGAATATGTTGCTTGAGATTGAGGGGCGGCACATACCGACCCGTTACTGCGGTGACGGTGTGGTCTGGTTTGAGTTTAGCGCTTTGTGCGAGGGTCCGAGAAGTCAAAATGACTACATCGAGCTGGCGATGTTATACCAAACTGTGCTCGTGAGTAATGTGCCGCAGTTCACTGTGCGCCATGAAGATGCCGCGCGCAGATTTATTAGTCTGATCGATGAGTTTTATGACCATAATGTGAAATTAATCTTGTCTGCGGCAGTGTCAGTGCTTGAGCTTTACCAGGGTGAACGGTTAGGCTTCGAGTTCCAGCGTACCGAGAGCCGCTTGCAGGAAATGCAGTCGGAGGAGTATCTGGCCCGCGAGCACCACCCCTGATGAGCCTTAAATTAGCTCGGTATACAGCATTGCCGCTTTTGACAAGGTTTTTCCCGTGGATTTGTGTTGCACGGAGTTGCTGGGTTGGGTAACATGCGCCCTCCCGAAATCCTGGTTGAGCCAGGTGTGTTTTTCCAACATAACGGTTTATCCATGAAAACAATATCAGCGAAAAAAGAAACAGCGAAGCACAGTTGGTACGTCGTCGACGCCACTGATAAGACCCTGGGCCGGATGGCGACAGAGATTGCCAACCGTCTGCGCGGCAAGCATAAAGCCGAATTTACCCCTCACGTCGATACCGGTGACTATATTGTCGTTGTTAACGCCGAAAAAGTGCGGGTGACTGGCAACAAAACCACTGACAAGGTGTATTATCACCACACGGGTTTTCCCGGCGGTATCAAGTCGATTACTTTTGACAAGTTGATTGACAAGGCGCCGGAGCGAATTATCCAGAAAGCGGTCAAGGGTATGATGCCGAAAAACAAGCTCAGTTACTCCATGTTGACCAAACTTAAGGTTTACGCTGGTAGCGAGCACCCACATACGGCGCAACAGCCGCAAGTACTTGAACTATAGTTAAGGCTTATCTATGACGCAGTATTACGGAACAGGAAGAAGAAAGTCGTCCAAGGCCAGGGTCTTCATGACGGTTGGGCAGGGCAATATCGTCGTCAACGACAAGCCCCTCGACCTTTATTTTGGTCGTGAAACGGCGCGGATGATCGTTCGTCAGCCCCTCGAGCTCGTTGAAATGAAAGACAAGTTCGATTTTTACGTGACTGTCCGCGGTGGTGGTGGTTCTGGCCAAGCGGGCGCGATTCGTCATGGTATTACTCGAGCGTTGATGGAGTACGACGAAACACTGCGTCCATCTTTACGCAAAGCGGGCTTCGTGACTCGTGATGCTCGCGTCGTTGAGCGTAAGAAAGTTGGTTTACGTAAGGCCCGAAAGAAGCCTCAGTTCTCCAAGCGATAGTCTATTGCTTCAGCCAGTGGCCATGGGACAAATCTTGTGGCCATTGCGTTTCTGGCGTCGTGATAACACCAGTAAAGGATCTTCCGCTGAGGCGCATTTTAAGCTTCGAATGTGCTAACATTGGCGGACTTTAATGATAAACCATCGGCAGCCACTGGCTGTTTTTTGCTGTGGTATTGGGGGGAGAAATCATCTTGAGTGATGAGGGGATTAACGCACCGCGTCGTAATTTTTTAATCGGCGCGACGTCAGTGATAGGCTCAGCGGGTGTTGTAGGTGTTGCCATTCCGTTTATCGGATCCTGGAATCCCAGCGCCAAGGCGTTGGCTGCAGGCGCACCAGTTAAGGTCGACATCAGTCGGATGGAGCCGGGGGATATCCTCGGACCAATTCCAGCTTGGCGTGACAAACCCGTATTCATTGTCAAGCGTACGGACGAGATGCTGGCTAGCTTGAGCAGCAAAACCTCTCGGTTGGCAGATCCCGATTCCTTAGAAAATCAGCAGCCAGAATATGCTCGCAACGAAACTCGGTCGATCCGCCCGGATTTGTTGGTGCTGATAGGTATCTGTACTCATCTAGGCTGCTCGCCTAAATTCAAACCTGAAGTAACGCCTCAAGAATTTGATCCTGAATGGGTGGGCGGGTTTTATTGTCCATGCCATGGCTCTAAGTTTGATATGTCTGGGCGGGTCTACAGTGGCGTGCCGGCTCCTACGAACCTTGAGGTTCCGCCTTATTACTATGAAGATGACTCAGTCCTTGTGATTGGCGAAGACAAGGGAGTAGCGTAATGGCAAAATTGGAACAGCAGTTGAAAAACATCATGCGTTGGGTCGATGACCGGTTACCGGTTACGGAAACCTATGAAAAGCATATGTCAAAGTACTATGCGCCTAAAAATTTCAATATCTGGTACATCTTTGGTGTATTGGCCTTTGTGGTTCTGGTGAATCAATTGTTAACCGGTATCTGGTTAACAATGAGCTATACGCCAACAGGGGAAGGTGCTTTCAAGTCGATCGAATACATCATGCGAGATGTGGAATATGGCTGGTTGTTACGCTATATGCATTCTACGGGCGCATCAGCATTTTTCGTAGTGGTCTATCTGCATATGTTTCGTGGGTTGATGTATGGTTCTTACCAGAAACCGAGAGAACTGATCTGGGTCTTCGGTATGCTGATATATTTGGCACTGATGGCTGAAGGCTTTTTTGGATACTTGTTACCTTGGGGAAACATGTCCTACTGGGGTGCGCAGGTGATCGTATCTCTGGCCGGTGCTATCCCTGTGGTGGGCGATAGTCTGGCAGTGTGGGTGCGCGGCGATTTCAACATGTCAGGCATCACACTGAACCGGTTCTTCGCGCTGCATGTCGTGGCGGTACCCATTGTCCTGTTGGTCTTAGTTGTCCTCCACATTCTTGCGTTACACGAAGTAGGCTCGAACAATCCAGACGGCGTGGATATCAAAAAGCATCTGGATGAGGACGGCAAGCCTCTCGACGGCATTCCGTTCCATCCTTATTACACGATCGGCCACGATGTGCCCGGTATTGTTATGTTTTTAATTATTTTCTCAGCGGTGATGTTCTTTTTCCCAGACGGTGGGGGTTATCTGCTGGAGCATCCTAACTTCGAGCCTGCTGATCCATTGAAAACGCCGAATTTGATTGCGCCTGTCTGGTATTACACCCCGTATTACTCGATGTTGCGGGCAGCAACTTTCCCCTTGTTTGGCATGACTGCTAAATTTTGGGGCCTAGTGGTGATGGCTGGTGCGATTGCGATTTTGTTTGTTGTACCTTGGCTGGACAAATCTCCAGTAAAGTCGATGCGCTATAAAGGCTTGCCGAGCAAGTTGTTCCTGGCGGCATTTGTTATATGTTTCTTTATTCTTGGTTACTTGGGGACGGTGCACCCGACGCCCATAAGAACCATCATTGCGCAAATATGTACGGCGATTTATTTTGCTTATTTCTTGCTCATGCCCTGGTACACCAGTGTTGAGAAAACGAAACCAGTACCAGATAGGGTGACGTTGTGATGTTGAAAACAATATTAATACCCCTGACATTGTTACTGTCGGCGATGGGCTTGCAGGCGTCTGAAGCGGGCTATCCGCTGGATCATATGGAACCTGATGTCCATGACCAGCCATCGTTGCAGCGCGGCATGCAAACCTATATGAATTATTGTATGGGGTGTCATTCCCTGCAATACCAACGCTATAAGCGCACGGCTGATGATCTGGGTATACCCGATGCACTGATGCTTGAGCATCTCGTGTTTGATCCAGAGACTAAGATTGGCGATTTAATCGTTAATAATATGAGCACTAAAAACGCCAAAAAATGGTTTGGCGCCGCGCCACCTGATCTGACTTTGCACAATAACTTGAAGGGCGGACCTGACTGGATTTATACGTATCTCAGAACCTTCTATGCAGACAGTAAGCGACCGCTGGGTGTAAATAATCTAGTGTTTGAGAATGTCGGTATGCCCCATGCATTGGCTGACCTGCAGGGTATGCAACAGTATGTGTGCAAGCAGGTCCCGCGACTTGCGGCTAACGGTGGAGACATGCGAGATCCATTGACCGATGAATACATTACCGAAGAGTTGTGTGGTAACGAGTTGGTTGAGCGGGGCTATAGTCCCCTTGAACTGGTGGCGGGCTCAGGTTCACTGAATCCGGCCGAGTATGATCAAGTTGTCTATGACCTAGCGAATTTTCTCTATTACATGGCAGAACCCGCACGTATAGAGCGTACCCGTGTCGGCTGGTATGTCTTACTATTCTTGGCATTCTTCTATGTGTTTGCCTGGCTGCTGGGTCGGGAATACCACAAAGCGTTTCACAAGTAAGCGAGTAACAGTCCTGTGCCGGCAATCGCATTCATCGCGATTGCCGGCATATCCTTTAGATTAACCCTTACTGCGAGGTGAAAAGATGGGGGTAGTTGCAAAACACTCATCGATGGTATTTTATTCTGATGGAAATGATCACTACAGCCAGCGTGTCAGGCTTGTGCTTGCCGAGAAGGGCGTAGCCGTAGATGTCATTGACGTCGATCCAAACAACATGCCGGAAGACTTGGCAGGCCTGAACCCCTACAACAGTTTGCCTACGTTGGTTGACCGCGATCTCGTTCTATATGAGTCCGCTGTGATTATGGAATATTTGGATGAACGATTTCCTCACCCACCGCTACTGCCAGTGTATCCGGTAGCGCGAGCTCAAAGTCGTTTGTTTATTTATCGGATTCAGCGTGACTGGTGTTCGGCTGTAGATTTGATATTGGCCGGAAAATCGAAAGAAAGTGTTGTTGAAAAGGCGAGAAAAGAATTGCGCGAAAGCTTAGTTTCTATCGCGCCGATATTTTCTGAGAAGCCTTATTTTATGAGCGATGAATTTACCCTGGTAGATTGCTGCGTCGCGCCGATACTCTGGCGATTACCCGCTATGGGAATAGAGCTGCCTGCTAAGCAAGCGAAATCAATGCTTGTATACATGGATCGAATATTCGATCGAGACGCATTTCAGGCGAGTTTGTCTGAAGCCGAAATGGATATGCGAGACTAACTCGTTGTATTCAGGTGACGGAAGGGGATAGGCCTATGACGATGACTTCATCTGTACCCTACCTCCTCCGCGCTATCAATGAATGGATCCTGGATAACGACCTGACCCCTTATCTTATTCTTGACGCCACGGTTGCCGATACACAAGTCCCCTTGAACTATGTCAAAGATGATCAGATAGTTCTGAATATCAGTCCTTCAGCGATACGTGATCTAATGATAGAGGACGGCCACTTAGCCTTTAGCGGCCGGTTTGGTGGCGTCTCCCATTACATCCACGCGCCAATGCGAGCTGTGCTTGGGATCGTCGCGAAAGAAAACGGCGAGGGCATGTGGTTTCCTCGAGAAGACAAAGACCCCGAGCCAACGCCACCCAAGGCAATTAAGAAAGGCCCGCCAGCGCTCAAAGTGATCAAGTAATCAAAACCTTGATCTGATACTGGGTAGCCATTTGTTATGCCGTCGGGTACGAAGGGTTGCTATGTTGGCGCTCAATCCCGCCTGGGTTTAACCGCGTTCTGCTAGTTGATGTATTCGAAGATTTTGACAATTTTTTGGACGCCAAAGACTTGTCTAACTTTTTCGACAGTGGCCTCTGACTCCGCTCTTGATAATAATCCCATCAGATAAACAACACCGTTTTCAGTGACGACCTTAACGCGACCAGCGTCGGTTTCTTGGTTGGTTAACAGAACGGTTTTTACTTTAGTCGTCAGCCAAGCGTCGTTGGTTCGGGCCATCATCGTTGTGGGGCCAGCTATCTCGAGCTCATTATGAACTGTGCGAACCTTGCGCAAATCCTTGATGGCGAGGGTAGCGGCGTTTTTGGTCTCATCGGAAGCAACTTGTCCAGTGAGGAGCACCATACCATTAAAGCTGGTAATTCCCAGGTGAGCATCGTGCAGTTCTGAACTGGCAGCACGAACAATAGCTTTGCCTCTCGATTCGATCATCTGGTCGTCCCAGACAGTGCCTAGTGTACGGTTACCATAGTCTTCAGAGGTCTGCCCTGTAACGCTAGCGCAACCTTGCAGAGCCGCGAGCAGCGCCAGCACGATAACGGTATAGCGCGGCGAAGTGGATGAGAGCCAGTAGCGCATTGTCTTGAGTCCTTATGGTATTAATCGTCTAGGGTAAACGCGTTCTGAATCCAGTCAAGGGACGCGGAGATTGAAATCACGTCGAATCGGCAGTCCAATTTAACGTAAGCCGGATGTTGCATGAGGAAATATCGAGCCGAATTGATGATTTTAGCCATTTTACTACGAGTTACGGTGTCAGCGCCCGTGCCGCGTGAAGTGTCTGCACGATACCTGACTTCAACGAATATTACGGTGGTCTGATCTCTGAGGATAAGATCAATTTCGCCTGCCTTGCAGAGAAAATTGCGGAAGACCAGTTTAAGCCCTTGGGCCTCAAGGAATTCGAGGGCCTGATCTTCGGCGAGATTGCCGCGCTGGATGTTGGTCTTACTCATGGGGCATCGGTGATTGTTGGTATAACGTCGATTTCGCCATTTTTGAATTGGCCCCACATTAATTCACGAGTAATGATCCTGGCGTCGTTGAGGCTAAGGACACCGGTGACGCCGTTAATCTTACTGTTTTTGAGTGTCTTGAGCTGTTTCAGTCTTGGGTAGAGTTGGTAAGCATCGACCCCTAGCGCATAGAAAGCGGCAAGCCGACCGGTAGCTGCTGGCCAAGTTGTTTGTATTTGCCGCTGAAAAGCATCCGGGTCCATCAGCTTCCAGGGAATCTCACAAAACCGAATGCCATTCAAGTCGATGGCCTCAATTTTTGAGTCGCTACCGTCGTGAATGTTTGAGGTGGCATAAACTGGAATATCTTCGGCGTAGTAGAACGCGAGCGTCGGGTTGATGCCGCGGGCTTGCGCCGGATTCGCGAGCAGGAACACGAAATCGATGTCTTGACGTCGACGGGGTGTGAATTCGAAGCGTTCACCAATGATTCGGCGTAAATCTGCGGCGCGCGTCTCGCTCTTGTCTACAGCTAACAGAGTCTTGATTAAATCCGAATAGTCTTTTTGGTTAGTGTATTCCGCACGATCAATGATTTTGCCGCCCAAGCCAGAGAAGTGATTCTCGAAGACGTCGGCATTTCTTTTGCCCCACTCGTCACGGGGGTAAATCATGAGGGCGTTACGTTGACCATCGATGAAGACCTGGTCTGCGATCTGATGAATTTCATCTTCGGGGGCGAGGCCAAATTGATAGAGCGCGGGGTTATCGGCGGCATCCATACTTCTATTCAATGCCAGCACGGGTAGCGGTAATGTTTGCCGAGCAAGCTCGGTGACATTTTCCCGGCTCAGGGGCCCGATCACGAGCTCTGCACCTGCGGTCTGGGCTTCGATCAAGAGTGTTTTTACGTCGGCATCGCTGGTATCAAAAAGCATAATCTCAGCCTGACCGTGGCGTTGATAGTGAGATGCCAATATGCCATCGCGGATTGCGCGACCGTATGGACCCAATTCGCCCTGCAGTGGCAGTAAAAGGGCGATGACCTTGGGCTGATTTCGAACGACCTCAGACAGCAACTGTAAGTTCATCGGTAGGCGAATAGCCGCTGGATGATGGCTCCAGACCTTCAGCCAGTCATTGAGCGCCTGGAGCTGCAAGACAGGATCAGATTGGTATAGCTGAGTCATGGCCGCCAGGGACAACCAGCCGCGTAAGTCGCTGCTGATGGCGGCTTGCGCTTGCGTGGTGAGACTTCTCGTGGGTATCGATAATAGTGCGTCGAAGATACTATCGTGATTAGCGTATCTTTCTTCGTCCGTTAGTAAAGGGTCAAAAGACATCCGTTCACTCGCGCTAGCCAGGTAGCTTCGTGCGAGCAGATACGCCTGGGCTCTAAGCTGACCTTGAATCAATTCGTCCGTTGGGCTCATCGGCGTGTCGGTGAGTCGTTTGTCAGCGAGCCATTCGAGCGCCAATCGGGGTATTTTAAGGCTTAGAGCCGCCCGTGCCTGGGCAAGGATAAAGCGTTGCAGTAGCGCCGCGGGTGGCGCTGCCGAGACGAGATCGAGAATTTTTTGGGCCTGCACGCCATCCTCGTTAGTTAACGCCAGCTCTGCGGCTATAATTCTCAGCTCGTCAGCGCGTGTCACTGTACTGCGATCAGCGGCGAGTAGCAGTTGCTGGATGTTCTGAGCTTGACTGGCAGTTTTGGAGATAGTCTGGGGCGACTTGGCGATTTTCTCTCTGGTCGGCTGCGAACCGCAAGATACCAGGCAGGCCAATAAGGATAGATAAAAGAGGGTTCTTGGTAAAGAGCCTGAAAACACGGAGTTTGTCATGTGGCTGGTCATGGCTTCGCTATGGATCTCTGGGTAGATTCGCTGGATGTCACGGTCTATAAGTGCCATCCTACCCGATTTGTGGCGGGCTCGCCGTAAGATTGTGTCTGCCGAATCACTGTTAATATTGCTGCCATAACTGGCATGAAGGAATCGCTGTTGTGAGCTGCCTGTATATTGTTGCAACGCCCATCGGTAATCTCGATGACATAACCCTGCGTGCCATTCAGGTATTGAAGGATGCGGATGTGGTTGCTGCCGAGGATACGCGCCATAGCCGCTCTCTGCTGGATCATTTTGGAATTACCAGTCGGTTAGTCAGCTACCGCGATCATAATGAAGCGGCTTCTACGCAGGGCCTGTTGACGCTGATGGCTGAGGGTCAAACCGTCGCGTTAGTGTCGGATGCGGGCACGCCATTGATTTCGGACCCTGGCTATCGCCTGGTGCAAGCGGCCCTAGCGAGCGGTATTCAGGTCGTCCCGATTCCGGGTGCCAGCGCCGTGATAGCGGCTCTTTCTGTCTCGGGCATGGCCACTGACCGGTTTAGCTTTGAGGGTTTCCTGCCAGCTAAGCGTGTGGCGCGGCAGAGCTATTTGCAGCAATTGAGTCAAGAATCTCAGACTTTGGTGTTTTATGAAGCCCCACATCGAATTCGGGAAGCGTTGTTGGACATCGCCGAAGTGCTGGGCGAAGACCGACGAGTGACGCTGGCTAGAGAGTTGACGAAACGATTTGAACAGGTCTGGAATGGGCCTGTGTCCGAAGCGATCGCTCACATCGGGTCGAAGCATATCCCGGAGCGCGGTGAGTTTGTCTTGCTGGTTGCGGGCATCGGCAGTGCCCGGTTATCTTCTGAGCAATATGAAGCGAGACGAATTATGGGGCTGTTGCTGCCGGAAATGCCGCCTCGACGTGCCGCCGAGATTGCCAGTCAGATTACGGGTGAGACTAAGAAAGCCTTGTATGACCTGGCGGTTCAAATGCGAAAGCAAGATAAGTTAGCGCCTATTTGATCGCAATGGCTGTATACTGGCGACAGAGAGTTGACCAGGCAATCGCTATTGTCCTGCTTATGGCAGTGATGGTAGAGGAAAGTCCGGGCTCCATAGGGCAGAGTGCCAGGTAACGCCTGGGAGGCGTGAGCCTACGGAAAGTGCAGCAGAGAATAGACCGCCAAAGTCCTGGTTCGCCAGTTCGATGGTAAGGGTGAAAAGGTGCGGTAAGAGCGCACCGCGCGACCGGTAACGGTTCGTGGCAGTGTAAACCCCACTCGGAGCAAGACCAAATAGGAATCCATCGTTGCGGCCCGCAATTGGATTCGGGTAGGTCGCTAAAGATGCATGGCGACATGTATCGTAGATGAATGATTGTCCTCGACAGAACCCGGCTTACGGTCAACTCTCTACTTATTGACGGGTTCAAATTTTATCAGTGACGGTCTTTCCCTAAGTCGAGTGCTTTTTCGACTCTGCGGGCCATAGATCGCTGTCGCGCCGCCGCTATTTAGATATTTAAAATATCTCTCTTATGCCAAAAAATTCTAACCGATGTGCAACTTAACAAGTTACATTAACTTGCAGCTTTATCTTCATGTATTCCTGCTGTTTATTTTTGCGCATAACCTCTGGCTTTCAGAACTCCTCCTAAGTCGTTGTGTTTTAAAGACAAATCTCCTATTTCATACCTTGACAAGAATTCACGTCCTTCTTATTGTGCATAGTGAGGAAAAGTGGGTAAAAGTGTAGTTTTGTGGAGCATTGGGCTTCTCGCCGCACATCTGCCTGCTAACCCATTGATAGTGAAGGTCTAAACGAGCACCGCTCAACCGCTGCAGGGGTGAGTGGGTAGTCAAGCGCGAAACAACAAGCGCAGTTAACGTGAATAGGTACTGGGTCAAAATTATGTTCCGGGGAGTCAGTAATCTCAATCTCGATGCTAAGGGTCGTCTCGCGATCCCGACACGCTATCGCGAGATGCTTGAGCAACAGTGTAACGGGGAAATGGTCATTACCATAGACACGGATGAACGCTGCCTGTTGCTTTACCCCCGTCCCGATTGGGAGCTGATTGAAGCAAAGGTCGGCGCCATGTCGAGCTTTGATCCGATGACACGAAGAGTGCAGCGCTTGTTAATAGGCCACGCGACGGATATTGAGCTCGATGGCAGTGGGCGGCTCCAGCTGACACCGCCACTGCGAGCCTATGCTGAACTGGATAAGAGAACTGTTCTTTTAGGGCAGGGAAAAAAACTTGAGCTGTGGAGCGAGGACCGCTGGATTGCCCGCCGTGACAGCTGGTTAGAGAATCAGTCAGGTCAGGAATTACCAGCGGAGCTACAGTCGCTGTCTTTGTGAAGGTCAATGTGTGATGGAATGTCGATGAGCGGTACTGAAATTAGCTTGACTGCCGAAAGCCACGTGCCCGTGCTTAGGGATGAAGCTGTGTCGGCGCTCGTCATAGATCCTGATGGCCGTTATGTTGACTGCACCTACGGTCGAGGCGGGCACACGGCGATGATTTTGACTCAGCTATCGGAAAAAGGCCGCTTGCTCGTGATTGATAAAGATACGACGGCCATCGCTGACGCGCGGCAAAAATACTTCGATGACCCGCGAGTGGTCATCTGTCACGGTTCTTTTGCCGACATAGAGTCCTTTGTCGAGATCCATGAGTTAGCCCCGCTCAGCGGGGTATTACTCGATCTGGGAATTTCATCGCCACAAATCAACCAACCTGAACGTGGTTTTAGTTTTGATAAGAATGGTCCCTTGGATATGCGCATGGATCAGACTCAAGGGCAGACTGCGGCTGAATGGTTAATGCAGGCTGATGAAAAAGATATCGCCGATGTGCTGAAGACCTTTGGTGAGGAAAAATTTGGCAAGCGTATTGCTCGTGGTGTGGTCGAGGCGAGGCTGGTAGCGCCCATCACCACGACGCATCAATTAGTTGCGATTATCGATGCAGCGGTGCCAAGAATAGAGTTCCACAAGCATCCCTCTACTCGGTCTTTTCAAGGCATCCGAATTTTTATTAATAATGAATTGGGCGATATACAAGCCTCTCTCAAGGGTGCCATCAACTCGTTAGGCGTGGGCGGGCGTTTGGTGGTGATCAGTTTCCACTCGCTGGAAGACCGCATCGTGAAGCGTTTTATGCGTGATTTGGCTCGTGGTGACAAGCTGCCCGATCGACTCCCGATCCGTGACAGTGAAATCAAGCGAACCGTCAAGTTAGTGGGTAAGGCCATTAAGCCCAGTGACGCCGAGGTGGCGCAGAATCGCCGCTCGAGAAGTTCCATTATGCGGATCGCGGAGAAGTTGCTGTGATCAGAGAAACGCCATTAAGTACATTGGCAAGCTGGTTGAGCGGCTGGACTCAAATCGGTGCCGGATTGATGTTGTTGGTCTTAATCACTTCGTCGCTGGCAGTGATTTACTCTGTGCATTTGACCCGGCAACAGTATTCCGAACTACAAGAGGTGCGGGCAACCCAGGACTATCTCGATAGTGAATATGAACGGTTACTTTTGGAGCAGAGTGCCTGGGCTGATTACAGCAGAATCGATCAAGTCTCCAGAGGCGAGCTACAGATGCAGCCCCCAGAACCCAAAGCATTGATCGTGGTAAGGAGGTGATGGCGCCGTGATCGCATTCCGAGTCTATCTGGTCATCGGCTTTTTTGTGCTTCTTGCGGTTGCAATGGGTACACGGGTGGTTTTCCTGCATGTTTTCGAAAAAGATTTTCTTCAGGATCAGGGTGACGCGCGGACCATTAGAATGGAGCGAATCAATGCACATCGCGGCATGATTCTTGATCAGAAGGGTAAGCCGATGGCGGTGAGTTCACCCGTAGTCTCTCTTTGGGCTAACCCAGCAGAGTTGATCGCCTCAGGCGAGGGCATGGAGCAGTTGGCGTTGTTGCTTGAGGTGGCGCCCGCGGAATTTAACAATCGACTGGAAAAAAATTCGCAGCAGACTTTTGTCTATTTGCGTCGCCACCTGCCACCACAAGTGGCGGAGAAAATTCTGTCTTACCATATTGCCGGGGTCTATGCCGAGAAGGAGTACCATCGTTTTTACCCGGCCGGTGAAGTTGCAGCTCATGTGGTGGGCTTCACGGATATCAATGACAAAGGTCAGGAAGGCGTAGAGCTTGCTTACGACGATTGGTTGCAAGGCACGCCAGGTAAAAAGAAGGTCCTAAAGAATTTGTATGGCGACATCGTTCGAGATATCAAACCGATATTGGAAGCGAGTCCGGGTCAAAACATCGAGCTCAGTGTGGATTTGCGTTTGCAGTATCTGGCCTATCGGGAACTCAAGTCAGCGATCCAGTATAACAATGCTGTCTCTGGTTCTGTGGTAATTCTTGATGTGGCGACAGGCGCGATACTAGCGCTCGTCAACCAGCCATCCTACAACCCCAATAATCGCCTAGGTCTGAATTTGGCGGCCGTGCGCAATCGGGCGGTGACCGATGTGTTTGAGCCAGGGTCTACGGTCAAGCCTTTCACCGTCGCCACGGCACTGCAAAGTGGCCAATATACGCCCGAATCGACCATCGATACGAGCCCCGGATTTGTTAAGGTCGGTAGCAAAACAATCCCTGACGCGTCGAATTACGGAGTGCTTGATCTGGGTGGCATCATCGAAAAGTCTAGTCAGGTTGGCATCACTAAGCTGGCGCTAAGCCTGAATGAATATGATGTTTGGGAAATGTTTTCGGCGGTTGGTTTCGGTAAGAGTACCGATATCGGGTTTCCGGGAGAGCGCTCAGGTTTTCTACCCAGTCACCGCCGATGGAAAGATATAGAGCGAGCAACTTTTGCCTATGGATATGGATTGACCGTGACCCCTCTGCAGCTCGCTTCTGCCTACTTAACGATAGCGTCCGGTGGTTTGAAGCGGCAGCTGTCCCTGGTCAACAATAGCGCGGTCAGTGAGGTTAGGGTTTTCGAGAAAAAGACCGCAGATGATGTGATGCGCATGCTGCGCAGAGTGACATCGAAAGGCACAGGAAGTCGAGCCGCAATGGAGGCTTATACCGTTGCGGGTAAAACAGGTACGGTCAGAAAAGTCGGCGAAGACGGCTATGAGGACACACGCCACATGGCTTTCTTTGCGGGCATTACGCCGGCCGTCAATCCGCGCCTGGTGGGAGTGGTGATGATCAACGAGCCGAAAGGCAAAGACTACGGCGGCGGAGCCATTGCAGCGCCAGTGTTTTCCAAAATCATGGCTGGGGCCCTCAGGCTTTTGAATGTGCCACCAGACGATCTGGATGAGGCGGCTTGATGATGCAAAAGATGTTAAGTCAATTGCTACCAGGTATTAGTCTCAAGGCTGATGTCGTTGTCACGGGTATCTCCGAGGACAGTCGGCGCGTCGCCACCGGAGATCTTTTTCTGGCAACCCCTGGATTGAGTCATGATGGTCGCAGTCACATCGACGAAGTACTGACGAAAGCGGCAGCCGCCCTTTGTGAGGCACCCTTTGAGTCAAGCCATGAATTGGTCGTTGTCGTAGATGAGTTGACTATGCTCAAAGGGCCTATAGCTAGCCGATTCTACGGTGATCCCTCTTCTCGGTTACTGGTGATCGGTATCACCGGCACTAACGGTAAAACCTCCTGTAGTCATTTTGTCGCTCAAGTGCTGACAGCGCTGGAGAAAAAATGTGGCGTGATCGGCACGTTGGGTTTTGGATTCCCGGGTGATTTACACGAGCCCGGTTTGACGACGCCGGCCGCCGTGGATATTCAACGCCAGTTGGCGAGGTTAAGTGAGCAAGCTGCAGAAGCCGTGGCTATAGAAACTTCTTCTCATGGGTTGGTGCAGGGTCGGCTTAACGGCACCAAGATCAATGTCGCCATTTTTACCAATATCAGCCGCGACCACCTGGACTATCACGGTACATTTGCCGACTACCGGGCGGCTAAGCAACGGTTGTTTGAATGGCCTGAATTACAAGCGGCGATTATCAATACTGACGACGAATTTGGTCGAGACATTCTGGCTTCGCTTGGGCGAGATGTTCAGCGGGTCAGCTACTCAGTAGTCAATGCCGCGGCTAACGTCTTTTGTCGCAATATCAACTACGGCCTTGATGGGTTTGAGGCGGAGCTGGTTACCCCATGGGGTTCTGGTCTGCTGCGCTGCAAGTTGCTTGGTGAGTTTAATGTCAGTAACGTTTTAAGCGTAGTGTCATTGTTAGGCGTGCTCGGCTATGAGTTTTCGGCAATTTTACGTGCCGTGGCCGGCCTGAGTAACGTCTTGGGCCGTATGGATACGCTTGCTCGTCCTGGTATGCCGCTGGTGGTGATTGATTACGCACATACACCCGACGCGCTGGCGAAGGCATTGAAAGCTTTGCGAGTACATTGCCAGGGTGACCTCTGGTGTGTATTCGGTTGTGGCGGTGACAGAGACAAAGGCAAGCGCGCGGAGATGGGTCGAATAGCAACTCAAATGGCCGATCACTCAATAGTGACAGATGACAATCCGCGCAACGAGACTTCTGCGGCCATCATTGCGGATATTGTGGTGGGCGCTTTGCCAGGTCGAGATCTTATTGTTGAGCCAGACCGCCGTTTGGCGGTCCGCTGTGCGCTTCAAAAGGCGAGCTATGGCGATATTATTTTAATCGCCGGGAAAGGTCATGAAGACTACCAAGAAATAGCCGGTCGGCGGCTGATCTATAGCGACTACGCTGAAGTCGAAAATTTCTACCGCCATGAAGTACCTAGCAATATAAGCAGCGGATCGTCGCTATCGTGAAGACTGAAACACAGGAGAAGCTAAACGTGATTGTCGGGTTGGGTGAAACAGGTATGTCTTGTGCGCGTTATTTTGCGCGCAACGGTATTCCCTTTGCCGTGCAAGACAGCAACGTAGCGCCAGCCAAAGCTGCAGAATTACGTGATATTGCGCCGCAGGCTTTACTCTCTGTATTAAACAGCGAAGCACTTTGTAATGCGGGCATGATCGTGTTGAGCCCGGGTGTGCCGTTGGCGACTCGTGAAATTCAGGCTGCACAGACTGCGGGAGTTCCGATTACTGGCGATATCAACATGTTCCTCCATCTGGTCGATCAGCCAATCGTGGCGATTACAGGGTCTAACGGCAAGAGTACGGTGACGGCTTTAGTGGGTGAGATATTGACTAATGGGGGGCTCGCAGTGGGGGTTGGCGGTAATATTGGCACGCCTTGCCTTGACCTGCTTGATAAGCGCTTTGAGGTTTTTGTGCTTGAACTATCCAGCTACCAACTTGAGGTCGTGGAAGCCGCTGGCTGTAAAGTCGCGGCTGTACTGAACCTGTCACCGGATCACCTTGATCGTTATGAGTCAGTTGACGCTTATTATTCGGCTAAGGCGCGTGTCTATCAGGGCGCGCAAGTTGCTATTGTCAATCGGCAGGTAGAATTTGAATTTAAGATTGAAGGTGGCACGAAAATAATTAGTTTTGGCGAAGACGCGCCAGTTAATGCCGAAGACTATGGCTTGCGGGTCATAGACGGTCGAACTTTACTTATGCGTGGTCAGGAGGTTTTGCTCGCATTGGATCAGATGCAACTTAAGGGTCGTCACAATGCGATGAATGCCTTGGCGGCCTTGGCGATCTGTGATCAATTTTCAATTGATCCGGTGGCTAAAATCAACACAGTTCAGACATTTTCTGGTTTGCCTCATCGTTGCGAGGCGTTGGGTGTTTTCGGCGGCGCAGAGTTTATTAATGATTCCAAGGCAACCAATCCTGGCGCCACCAGTGCTGCTGTTCAGGGTCTAGCGCAGAGCGACCGCCCCATGCTGTTGATATTAGGTGGTGTGAGCAAGGGTGCTGATTTCACCTCGTTGCAGACCGTAGTCAGTGAGCACGTCGCTAAAGTGTTCCTGTATGGTGCAGATGCAGACGCAATTAAAACTGCTCTTGCTGGCTTCGTGACTTGCGCTGAATTTGGCTCATTGGCTGCTGTTGTAGATGCTATAGCGGCGGAGGTTACCCCTGGTAGTCTCGTGCTATTCGCCCCAGCATGTGCGAGCTTCGATCAGTTCGATAATTTTGAGCACCGAGGTCGAGAATTCAAAAAACTCGTCAAGGAGGCCTTCCTGTGACGATGGCGTTGAAGGCACAAGTGTTGCCAGTCAAGGGCTTTCCCCTTGATCCGTGGGTTACAACAGCCGCGTTTATGCTGTTGGTTATCGGCCTGCTTATGGTGGCGTCGGCATCCACCGAAATTGCAGCTAAGACCTATGGGAACCCAGGGTATCTGCTGATCAAGCACTTTGTGTATATCGTGATTAGCTTGGTCATCGCCACAATGGCGTTGATGGTGCCGATCAGGCTTTGGCAGAAAGCGGACATATTGTTGTTGGTGTTGTGCTTTGGTCTGCTAATTGCCGTGCTTATTCCCGGGATTGGTCATCGGGTTAATGGTAGCACCCGTTGGATATCGTTAGGCTTTTTCACCCTCCAAGGCTCTGAGTTCGTCAAACTCTTTGCGGTTGTTTATCTGAGTGGCTATTTGGTGCGACGCCATAATGAAGTGCAGACCACGGTTATTGGTTTTATTAAACCGCTGGCATTGGTCATGATTATGGTGTTTTTACTGTTACGGCAGCCAGATTTCGGCGCTGCGGTTGTTATCATGTCGGCGGCTATGGGTATGATCTATCTCGCGGGGGTGCCCTTTAAGCGATTTTTGCCTCTGATCATGGTGTGTTTGGCAGGGACTGCCGCCATTGCCCAATGGCAGCCCTACCGACTGGAACGATTGACGACATTTACCGATCCTTGGGCCCACCGATTTGATAGCGGCTATCAATTGACTCAGGCTTTGATCGCGTTTGGGCGGGGCGAATGGTTTGGTCTGGGTCTTGGTAACAGCATCCAAAAATTGTTTTTTTTGCCTGAAGCCCATACTGACTTTCTATTATCGATCGTTGCCGAAGAGCTAGGTGTGGTGGGTGCGCTTGTAGTCATTATCACCACGACCTGTCTGGTGGTTAAAGGCTTGTGGATCGGGCGTGCCGCGCACATTCGAGGCTACGAATTCCACGCCCACCTGGCTTACGGCATTGCTTTTTTGCTAGGCGTTCAGGCTGCGATCAATATCGGTGTGAATATTGGTTTGCTGCCAACCAAAGGGCTGACGTTGCCGTTGGTCAGTTATGGTGGGAATAGTCTTATTGTCAGCTGTTTATTAGTCGCGATACTTTTGCGTATTGACTTTGAAACCCGGCATCCAGATTTGTTGGTTATACCAGGAGCAAAATATCGTGGCGCCTGAGTTAATTAAGAATATGCCTAAATCTATTATCGAAGTGCCAGAGATGCGTCGGATCCGACGAATTCATTTCGTCGGAATTGGTGGCGCTGGTATGTGCGGCATCGCCGAGGTGTTGCTGAATCAGGGTTATGAAATTTCTGGCAGTGATATTGCCGAGTCGCCGACGACCAAGCGATTGGAGAAACTCGGTGCGATTATTTACATGGGTCATTTTGCGAGCAATATTGATGGCGTTGACGTGGTAGTTGTGTCTTCCGCCATCAAGCCAGGAAATCCCGAGACCGATAGTGCCCAATCCCTAAGAATACCGGTTATCAGGCGTGCGGAGATGCTCGGTGAATTAATGCGTTACAGACATGGCATAGCGGTTGCGGGTACTCATGGGAAAACATCTACCACTAGTTTGATAGCGTCTATTTTGGCTGAGGCGGGTTTGGATCCAACCTTCGTCATTGGCGGTTTGCTCAATAGCACTGCATCCAATGCCATGCTTGGGAAAAGTCGTTATCTGGTTGCGGAAGCTGATGAGAGTGATGCTTCTTTTCTACATCTACAGCCGATGGTCGCTGTGCTGACTAATGTCGATAGAGATCACTTGAGTTACTACGAAGGAAGTTTCGATAAGCTTAAAGCCGCTTTCCTTGAGTTTGTGCACAACCTGCCGTTTTACGGCTTGTTGGTGGCTTGTATTGACGATCCCGTCGTGAAATCCATGTTGCCCCATGTTAAGCGCTCTGTCGTGACCTATGGTTTTGACCCGGATGCCGACGTGTCCGCGCTGAGCGTCATTCAAGATGAAGGCGTCTCTCGGTTTGCAGTCGTCAGGCGCGGTCACGCTGAGCCACTACAGATTACCTTGGCGTTTCCTGGCAAGCATAATGTGCTGAACGCGTTGGCAGCCATTGCCATTGCCAGTGATGAAGGGGTTGAGGATCAATATATTGCCGCGGGCCTGAAAAAATTTCAGGGCGTTGGTAGAAGGTTTGAACGCCACGGTCAATATGCCAAAGACGCAGGATTGTTCACTTTGGTTGATGACTACGGTCATCACCCCAGCGAAGTTAAAGCCACGATTGAGGCTGTTAGGTCAGGTTGGCCCGATAGCCGGTTAGTGATGGTCTACCAACCTCATCGCTATACGCGAACTCTGGAGCTATTCGACCAGTTTGTCGATGTGCTCGCGACGGTGGATCATTTGGTATTGCTCGACGTCTATGCCGCAGGTGAAGCGCCCATCCCGGGAGCAACAGGCGAGGATTTGTACAAAGCGTTAGTACGTAAAGAGCAAGTGAGTATTGAGTACATCGCGAAAATTGAAGATGCACCGGCAGCCCTCGATAGAATCGTGAAGCCAGGAGATTTTATGCTGACACAGGGCGCGGGTGAAACCGGCAAGTTGGCGAGAGCGCTCGCTGCACAATGGCAAAATTTGAGGGTTGAGGAATGATGAGGAGGGTCCTTAATTTGTGGGGAGGGGCGCGTTTGGGTTGGGTTTTGCCCGGACTTCTCGTCGTGATTATGTTCGTGATTTTGTCGTCGGGTGAGGCGTCCTACCAGGCAAATTTGGTCTCGGTTGAGGGCAGTTTGACTGAGGATCAGCGCCAGGATGTGTATCAACACTTGGTCAATCTGGCAGATCAAAAGCAAAATATTCTGCAAATTAAAGCCATGCTCGAGCAGGTGGATTGGGTTCATCGCGTTGAGGTGAGTAAAAGTTGGCCCGATAGTTTGACGGTTCTTGTGATTGAAGAAACGCCTATAGCTTATTGGAACGATGATGCTTTCATCAATTTGGATGGCAAAGTGTTTGCTTCAAGGTTTCAACTCGGCGGTGATTTGGCGCAGCTTTACGGTCCGGTAGGCAGTGAGAAATTGGTTATGCAGCAATACCAGCAGCTGAACAATGCGCTATTAAAGTCCAATCAGTCCATAGATGTACTGGCATTGGGCGATCGAGGCGGATGGGAATTCACCAATAATTCAGGTGTACAGGTGTTGCTAGGCAAAGATGACATTATGGAACGAATCCAACGATATTTGCAGATTGTCGAAAACGGAGGCCTCGTGGCATATATGGATAGTATCCGATTGGTTGATGCGCGGTATTCGAATGGCTTGGCGGTAAGCTGGAAGTCGCAAGAGATGGATTTGGCATTTGCTAAAAATTATAAAATTCAAAGAGAGCTCAGGCTATGACAGGCTCAATAGGCAATAGAATGATCGTTGGACTAGATATTGGTACTTCGAAGGTGGTGAGTATCGTTGGCGAAGTATCGCCAGAAGGTACTGTCGAGATCATCGGCATAGGCAGCCACCCCTCTCGGGGTTTAAAGAAGGGTGTTGTTGTGAACATTGAATCGACGGTCCAGTCGATTCAGCGTTCCGTGGAAGAGGCTGAGTTAATGGCTGGCTGCCAAATTCACTCGGTATTCGCGGGCATTGCTGGTAGCCATATCCGCAGCCTGAACTCCCACGGCATTGTCGCTATCCGAGATCGAGAGGTTTTTCAGCCAGATATCGATCGGGTCATTGATGCGGCCCAGGCAGTAGCCATACCCGCTGATCAAAAGATTTTGCACATATTGCCTCAAGAATATGTCATTGATACGCAGGAAGGCGTTAAAGAACCGCTCGGCATGTCGGGTGTACGCCTTGAAGCCAAAGTTCATCTTGTGACATGCGCGGTCAATGCGGCCCAAAATATTGAAAAGTGTATTCGTAAGTGCGGACTCGAAGTGGAAGATATTATTCTTGAGCAGTTGGCGTCAGGCTACGCAGTGCTTACCGAAGACGAAAAAGAGTTAGGTGTTTGCTTAGTCGATATTGGTGGCGGCACAACTGACATTGCCGTGTTCACCGAAGGTGCTATTCGTCATACCGCGGTGATTCCTATTGCCGGTGACCAAGTAACCAATGACATCGCGATGGCACTGCGAACTCCAACCCAGAACGCAGAAGAGATCAAAATTAAATATGCCTGTGCGCTGGCAAGTCTGGCGGGCGAGAACGAAACGATCAAGGTCCCGAGCGTAGGTGAAAGAGGCGACCGAGACCTTTCCCGACAAGCGCTGGCCGAAGTGGTTGAGCCTCGATATGACGAATTATTTACCCTCGTGCAGGCTGAATTGCGTCGAAGTGGCTTCGAGGGTTTGGTGGCTGCCGGGATCGTTTTGACTGGCGGATCTTCGAAAATGGAAGGTGCGGTGGAGTTGGCAGAAGAGATATTCCATATGCCGGTAAGAATTGGTAAGCCTCAAGGGGTGACTGGTCTGAGCGATATTGTGCGTAACCCGATCTACTCAACGGCAGTCGGTCTACTGCTCTATGGGGCTAAACAGCAAGGTAACAGTCGCGCAATACCAGCGAGCCCAGCATTTTCCGGGCTCATGAGCAAAATTAAAAACTGGTTTAACGGAGGCGGTTACTGATGATCAAGGGTGATCAACAAGCGAACAGCCAGTACAACATCGATAGCCTCCGTGCAGTTGAGATATCGAATCGCATTTCAATAAATGAATTAACTAATTTTTGTCGTAAAACCTGGGAGGGTTCCATATGTTTGAACTAGTCGATAGCGCACCGCAGAATGCTGTAATCAAGGTGATTGGCGTCGGTGGGGGTGGCGGTAATGCTGTCCAACACATGGTAGTACAAGACATTACGGGGGTTGACTTTATTTGCGCCAATACCGATGCGCAGGCGTTGCATGGTTTAGGTGCTAAAACATTGCTGCAGCTGGGCACAAATATCACCAAAGGACTGGGTGCTGGCGCTAATCCTAATATGGGTAAAGAAGCCGCCCTTGAAGATCGTGAGCGTATTGCTGAAGCACTGAAAGGTGCGGATATGGTCTTTATCACTGCTGGCATGGGTGGTGGAACAGGCACCGGCGCGGCTCCTGTCGTCGCGGAAGTGGCCAGGAGCATGAATATCCTGACCGTCGCAGTGGTCACAAAACCTTTCGTTTTTGAGGGTAAAAAGCGCATGGCGCTTGCGGAGGCAGGCATCAAGGAGTTAGCGCAGCATGTAGATTCCTTGATCACCATTCCGAACCAGAAGCTATTATCTATTATGGGAGAGGATACGCCGCTATTGAAGGCGTTTGCTGCCGTTGATGATGTATTACTTGGCGCGGTCCAGGGGATTGCCGATCTCATCATGCGACCCGGCATGATCAACGTGGACTTTGCCGATGTTCGTACCGTGATGTCGGAAATGGGGATGGCGATGATGGGCACTGGTAGTGCCTCTGGCAGCGGGCGAGCCAGAGAGGCTGCAGAGGCGGCAATTCGTAGTCCATTATTGGAAGATGTTGATTTGAACGGCGCTCGGGGTATTCTGGTGAATATCGCTGCCGGCGTAGATATCTCCTTGGGTGAATTCTCCGAGGTCGGTGCAACAATTGAGGAGTTTGCCTCTGAGAATGCCACGGTGGTTGTCGGTACCGTTATTGATCCTGAAATGGGCGATGAGCTTAGAGTCACGGTAGTTGCGACGGGGCTTGGCGTGGTCGAAATTGAGAAGCCCAAAACCGTCGTTGATAATACCCGTAAGCGGGTCGCTGGCGATGGCACTATGGATTATTCCGCTTTTGATCAACCCACGGTGACCCGTCGGGCGGTGCGTGACAATGACCATCATGGGCAAACCGATAACATCACAAAAGATATGGATTACCTGGATATTCCAGCATTTTTACGTCGTCAGGCGGATTGAGGCTGAAGCCAGGATTTTGACGAAACAGGGAAGTGAAACACAAAGAATTGCAACTATCGGCGAGTTTCGCGGTCTTATTGGGCTGTACAAGAAATTCTTATCTGGCCATTAGGTTCCAGTGAACGGGTCTGATACCATGCGCGCGGCGAATTCGGGGCGGGTATTTTCGACCTGAAAAATACGAAGGAAAATAAAACGAACGATGATAAACCAGCGAACGCTCAAAAATGTTATCCGTGCTACAGGAGTTGGTCTACATACCGGTGAGAAGGTCTACTTAACACTGCGTCCGGCGCCGATTAATAAAGGTATTGTATTTATTCGGGTGGATGTCGAAACCGCGGTAGAAATCCCTGCCTTAACAGAATACGTTGGCGATACGACACTGGCGACCACGATCCAGAAGGACGGTTGCCGGGTGTCAACAATTGAACACCTCATGGCTGCATTTAGTGGCTTGGGGGTGGATAATGCTTATGTGGAAGTCAGTGGGCCAGAAATGCCGATTATGGATGGTAGCGCTGCCACATTTGTCTTCTTAATTCAGTCTGCCGGTATACAAGAGCAATCCGCGCTCAAGCAATTTATCAAAATTAAACGACGGATCGAAGTCAGTGATCCCGACGGCGTTGCTTGGTCGGCATCCCTCGAACCTTATGATGGGTTTAGAGTGTCCCACACTATCGTTTATGACAACCCGGTGATCAAACAACAAAAGGCTAGCGTTAATTTTTCAACCACGTCGTTTGTCAAAGAAGTGAGTCGTGCCAGAACCTTTGGGCTGATGCGCGAATTTGAGCACCTTCGAGAGCGAAATCTGGCCCAAGGGGGCAGTATGGATAACGCGATCGTTGTGGACGACTACCGCGTCCTCAATGATGACGGTTTAAGGCACCAAGATGAGTTCGTCCGACACAAGATTCTGGATGCTATCGGGGATCTTTACCTGTTGGGACACAGCGTGATTGGTGAGTTTGTCGGCCATAAATCCGGTCACACAGGTAATCATGCGCTTCGTCAGGCACTTTTGAGCCAAGCAGATGCCTGGGAGTTAGTGACCTTTGATGATGCTGCAGATTTACCGATGGCCTATGCATCACCGGTTATGGCCTGAGCGCCCAATAAGGTTCTTTGGCTAGCCTCAATGGGAGCTGGATACTAGTTTGGGTCAGGCTTTACGTGCTCTGAAAGCCTAATTAAGGCTGTTCGCAGGGCCGTATCTTCGATATATTTAGCGGTGTCAGCGATCTGTTCTGCATTTTTCGCCGAAGCTGGAAGCGGAGCGCGTGTCAGTTTTTCCGGCGGAAAGTAGCTCGGTTGAACAGATAATCTAATAGAATCAACGAGATAAGGCTTGTGGCGTTGTCGCAAGGAAGAGATTAACATGGGCTGGCTGTATTTCACTCGAGTAGCGAGTGCGGCAGACGGTGTGATCAGATGCAATTCCCCGTTCGTTAGGGCGGCGACAAAAATGTCGCCGGGCACAATTTTTCTGACGACGAGCTGGATTTCGAGCAGAGTTTTGGATTGCGCGAGCAGGCGGTTGAGCATGCCTTTGGCTTGAGAAAGAATCTGTGGAGGCTGCTTGAACGCCATTAGCTATCCCAATACGTGGAAACAGAATAATAACCCAATTTTATGAAATTCATCATTGTTGATAATCAATCAGGTAGATCTCGCGCCTTCACGGTGAATAGATTCATCCTGGGTGTGACGCTAGCTGGCCTAATCGGTTTGCCGGCGGCTGCGGGTTATATATCCTATCGCCTGGGGATTGATGAGGCGGCAATGATTGGCGAGATGATTGGCAACTGGCGACAGGTGCTCAAGGATCAGGACCATTCGATTTCGCTCGCGCGTCGTAATGCGCAGGAAAACGCCCAGGCATCGGCGGTTCGGCTGGCGAAGCTGCAGTCACGAATTGTGCGGCTTGATGCGTTAGGTGAACGCTTAACGACGATCGTTAAACTCGACGAGGGTGAATTTGATTTTTCTCAGCCGCCAGCGGTAGGCGGGCCAGAGTCGGATGATCAGAGCGCAGCTTTCAGCCCTCCTGATTACATGACGGCATTAGATCGTCTGTCAGACGATATCGAGAGCCGTGAACAGCAATTGAGTGTTTTGGAGACACTGCTGGTTGACCGCAAGACTCAGGATGACGTGTTTCTCGCCGGCAGGCCAGTCTCCAAGGGCTGGATGTCTTCCCGCTTTGGTATGCGTAACGATCCTTTTAATGGTCAGCGAGCCTGGCACAATGGCGTGGATTTCGCCGGTGCGGAAGGATCGAATGTTGTGACTGTTGCGGCGGGTGTGGTTGTTTTTGCAGGTCCTCGCAGTGGCTACGGCAATATGGTCGAAATTAACCATGGCGGTAATTTCTCTACTCGCTATGGCCATCATAAAGAACTCCTGGTCCATGTCGGCGATATCGTCAAAAAAGGTCAGGTTGTGGGTTTGATGGGTAGCAGCGGTCGCTCTACCGGACCCCATGTGCATTTTGAAGTCTTCAAAAATGGTCGTGTCGTCGACCCCTCCTCCTATATCCACCGTGCCAGTCGCTGAATCTAAGCTGTCCTGAGTGAGCGACCTGTTCCGGTTCGCTCCTGTTTGCCTCACTATATGATCAACCAGAGCAGAGATGATCCATGGCTATTCCGATTTTTAGCAGAATCTTTGGCAGCAAAAACGACCGCGAATTGAATCGTATGCGCCGCGTTGTCACAAAAATCAATGATCTTGAAGCTGCGCTGGAATCTATCAGCGATGCCGAGCTTGCAGACAAGCGCACTCAGTTCAAAGCACGACTCGAGAGTGGCGAAACGTTGGATGATTTGTTGCCTGAAGCGTTTGCTACCGTTCGCGAAGCCGGCAAACGGGCGTTAGGCATGCGCGCCTTCGATGTTCAGTTAATCGGTGGTATGACCCTGCACGAGGGCCGTATCGCGGAGATGCGCACGGGTGAGGGCAAGACCCTGATGGCCACACTGCCACTTTATTTGAACGCGATCTCTGGTGAGGGTGTGCATTTGGTGACGGTTAATGACTACCTCGCCAAGTGGGGGGCGGAATGGATGGGTGCTGTCTACAACGCGCTGGGCATGTCCGTTGGTGTGGTTCACGCGGGCCAAACCCAGGAAGAAAAGCGTCAGGCCTATGCCTGTGATATTACCTACGGTACGAACAACGAGTTCGGGTTCGATTATCTGCGCGATAACATGGCATTTAACTTAACCGAAAAAGTTCAAGGCGCACTGAATTATGCCATTGTGGACGAAGTGGACTCGATTTTAATCGATGAGGCGCGTACGCCACTGATCATTTCCGGTGGGCTTGAAAATTCATCGGAGCTGTATAAGGCGATGAAAGCGATCGTGCCCAAGCTGATTCGTCAGGAAAAGACCGAAGAAGATATTGCGAACGAAATTAATCCACCCGGTGATTTCTATGTCGATGAGAAGCAGCGGGATGTTGAGCTAACCGAAGAGGGTCATCTCAAGGTTGAACAACTGTTGGTTGAGCGCGGACTGTTAAAGCCGGGTGAATCGCTCTATGGCACTACAAATCTATCGTTATTGCATCACGTGCAGTCAGCACTTAAGGCTGCTTGCCTGTTTAATCGTGATGTGGACTACATGGTCCAAGACAATGAAATCGTCATTGTCGATGAACACACGGGTCGTTCGATGCCAGGACGGCGTTGGTCAGGTGGTATTCACCAAGCCATTGAGGCAAAGGAAAATGTGACCATTACCAATGAAAGCCAAACGCTGGCTTCCATCACCTTCCAGAATTATTTCCGCTTGTATAACAATTTGGCCGGCATGACAGGTACTGCCGATACCGAAGCGTTTGAGTTTCGACAGATCTACGGCTTAGATGTAGTCGTTATTCCAACTAATCAAGCTATGATTCGGCGTGATTTGAATGATCTGATTTTTCTCACTATGGAAGAAAAATTTGATGCTATCGTCGATGAAATTGAGGCGCTAGCCTCTAAGCAGGCGCCTGTTCTGGTGGGTACTGCATCGATTGAATCTTCTGAATTATTGTCCGGTTTGTTGAATAAGCGGAAGATCAAGCACAGTGTCCTGAACGCAAAGTTCCATGAACAGGAGGCCGAGATTATCGCTCAGGCTGGTCGGCCAGGGACGGTGACGATTGCGACGAATATGGCGGGCCGAGGTACTGATATTATCCTTGGCGGTAATTGGGAATCTGAGGTTGCGGAGCTGAAAAATCCGACGCCAGAGAAAATCGCAACGGTCAAAGAGCAATGGCAGCAGCGCCATGCTGATGTGATCACGGCTGGCGGTTTACATGTGATAGGTTCAGAGCGGCACGAGAGTCGGCGGATCGATAATCAGCTTCGAGGCCGAGCGGGTCGACAGGGTGACCCTGGCATGTCGCAGTTTTATCTGTCTATGGATGATAATTTGATGCGCATCTTTGCTCCGCCACGGGTGAAGAGTCTGATGCAGTCAATTGGCATGGAGAAGGGCGAGGCTATAGAGCATCGGATGGTGAATAACGCCATTGAAAAAGCCCAGCGGAAAGTCGAAGGTCGAAACTTCGATATGCGTAAGCAATTACTCGAATATGATGATGTGGCTAACGATCAACGGCAGATGATCTACGCCCAGCGTAACGAGCTGATGGCTGCTGTGGATGTGTCTGAGACGATCAATGCCCTGTGGGATGATGTTGTTAACGAGGTTGTCGATGGCTATGTGCCACCACAAAGCCTTGAGGAGCAATGGGATGTGCTCGGTCTTGAGCAATCGCTACAAACTGAGTTCAACATTAAGCTGGTCGTGAAGCAGTGGTTGGACGAAGACGACAACCTGCATGAAGAGTCTTTGCGAGCGAAAATCGTATCCGCGGTTCGAGAGAATTATCGACTAAAAGAAGATGCAGTAGGCCCAGACATTCGCTTGTTCGAGAAGCAGATCATGCTGCAGATACTTGACACCTTGTGGAAAGAACATCTCGCGTCTATGGATTACTTGCGCCAGGGTATCCATTTACGTGCTTATGCTCAGAAGCAACCTAAGCAAGAGTATAAGCGTGAAGCCTTTGGGTTGTTTGAAGAGCTGTTACATAACGTCAAACTTGAAGTCATTCGATTTCCCGCCCGAGTTGATTTTCAGCCGGCCGATGATGTCGCCGCTATGGAGAATCGGCGTCGTGAGGAGGAAGCAAAAAACACGCTGAACTTTCAGAAAGAAAGTAGCAGTGCCTTGGGTGCGGTCGAGGAAGTCGCGAGTCCAGAAGAGCCCCAGACGCCCTTTACTCGGCGCGAGAGAAAAGTCGGTCGAAACGAGCCGTGTCCCTGTGGGTCAGGTAAAAAATACAAGTCTTGTCATGGCGTTCTGAATTAGTCGTAAGGATCATATAAAACCATAAGGGATAACCTCAGCAGGAAGTTGCTATGCCAGTCGGAAACAATAATACGGAATTTAATTCCGTTGCGGGCGTGCGTCTCGCCAGTATTTGCTGTGGAATCAAGCGCGATAAAGACGATCTTGTGCTTCTTGAGTTTGCTGAAGGCAGCCACACAGTGGGTATGTTTACGCGTAATTTGTTTGCAGCAGCGCCGGTGATCGTGGGTAAGCGGCATTTGCAGGCGAGCTCGCCTCGGTATTTTTTGATTAATAGTGGTAATGCTAATGCCGGCGTCGGCGATGCCGGACTGATGGACGCCTTGGCGTGTTGCAAGGCGCTAGCAAGTTTGACTGGTGTGCCGGAAGCCGCTGTTTTGCCTTTTTCCACTGGCGTTATTGGTGAACGATTACCGGTAGGCAAGATAGTTTCAGGCCTTGAGCGTATCGTCGCGCAACTCGACTCAGAGCATTGGTTGTTGGCTGCGAAAGGTATTATGACCACCGATACTCGACCGAAGATAGCGACGCGGCAGGTGGAAATCCAGGGCAAGATTGTCACAATCACCGGTATTACGAAGGGCGCCGGGATGATACAACCGAATATGGCCACGATGTTGAGCTATGTCGCGACCGATATCGGCGCGTCCACTACGACGCTCCAACAATGTTTAGGTCTGGCGGTAAACCAGTCGTTTAATCGCATTACGGTTGATAGCGATACTTCCACCAATGATTCAAGCATGCTGACGGCCACCGGTTTGTCTGGCGTCAATGTAGATGAGGATCCGGTAGCACTGAGCATTTTTCAGGGTTTGCTTGATGAGGTTTGCCTAGAGCTGGCTCAAGGTATCATTCGGGACGCGGAAGGCGCCACCAAGTTTGTTGCGGTGGTGGTCAATAACGGAGCTTCAAGTGCAGACTGTCTGGACGTCGCCTATGCCATTGCTAACTCGCCGTTGATGAAGACAGCGATACACGCCAGTGATGCTAATTGGGGGCGAATCGTGATGGCGGTGGGTAAAGCCGGCGTTGACCTGGATATTAACAAGCTCGATATCTACCTAGGCGATACGCAATTGATGTCTGCTGGACAAAAACAAGCGACCTATACCGAGGCCCAGGGTGCGGCGGTGATGGCCGAAGAGGAAATTACCATTACCATTGATCTCAATGCGGGCGAGCATAGCGAAACGGTATGGACCTGCGATCTTTCCCAAGAGTATGTGCGGATTAATGCGGATTATCGTAGTTAAGGGGTTTGCCTCTCGGTGTTTCGCATGGCGAAACGCCTGTCGGCATTCGTGTTTTGCGCCTGTGGCGCAATAGGGCTAGTGTTCTAGTTTTTTTGTGGAAACCTCGTTGGCTGAGATTTGCCTCTCGGTGTTTCGCATGGCGAAACGCCTGTCGGCATTCGTGTTTTGCGCCTGTGGCGCAAAGGCACGAATTTAGTCGGGGACGCCTAGTCGGGGACGCCTAGTCTTGGTCTAGGTCGGCGGCGGTGATGTCATCGTGTTCGGGGTCAGTGGGAATAAACCGATTGCCGCTGGCCCATTCACCCAAGTCGATCAGTTGGCAGCGTTCACTGCAAAACGGTCGATAGATATTCTCGTCAACCCACATCACTGCCTGCTGACAAGTTGGACATGCAACTTTAAGGGCGCCCATAAGATTCTCCGCTGAGTTCCAGATACTTGATATGTAATGCCGCCACGGCGTTGTTCAGGTCCGCCAGGCTACCTTCGTTTTGGATGACATCATCTGCATAATCCAGGCGCGTCTCGCGGCTGGGTTGGGTGGCCATGATGGCCTGCACTTGCGCCAGATCGTTTTGGTCTCGAGCCATCACCCGTGCGAGCTGTGTCTGCGGAGTCACATCCACCACCAGATGGCGGTCGATCAAGGGATGTTGGCCTCGGCCGCTGGAAAGCATCAAGATCGAATAGGGTGAGGTGCTGTGTCGCAGCGTTGTCTCGAGTAACTGCATGATAGCCGGGACGGTCACCGATTCCAGCCATCGCCGTTGTTCAGCCTCAGTAAAAATAATGCCGCGAAGGCGCGCGCGATCCAGACTGCCGTCGGCGAGTAATATCTCATCGCCAAAGTGTTCTGCGATTCGTCGCAGGGGCTCAGTGCCCGGTTCTACCACCTGACGCGCCGCGATATCAGCGTCGGCAATGGTAATACCCAAGGACTGAAAGTGATCAGATACCGCGGACTTGCCGCTACCAATACCGCCGGTTAACCCTAAAACAAAATGCCCCATAAGCTTATATCGCCACGAATTGCAGGTAACTTGCGGTCAGGGCATCGCCCCATATCAATGCTATCCAACCAGCAATAGCCAAATAAGGCCCGAAGGGAATGGGCTTTGCTTTGTCGCGGCCGAACAGGATCAAGGTGCCGCCAATCAATGCGCCGGCAAAAGACGACAGGATAATGATCAATGGCAGACTTTGCCAGCCCATCCAGGCGCCCAGCATCGCCAATAATTTGAAGTCGCCATAGCCCATGCCTTCCCGGCCGGTGATTAATTTGAAGGCCTGGTAAATGCACCAGAAAACCAAATAACCCGCCACTGCGCCCCAGACGGCCGTGGCAAGATGGGTAAACAAGCCGAATGAATTGAGGATCAGGCCCAGCCATAGAAACGGCAGGGTGATGTCGTCGGGTAGTAGTTGATGGTCGTAGTCGATGAGTGACAAGGCCACCAGCGCCCAGGTTAAGCAACAGGCGGCCAGGCCCGCTAACGTCACACCAAAGGTGTAGACAACCAAGAGTGTCAGAACACCAGTCAGAAGCTCCACCAACGGATAGCGGGCACTGATGGGGTTCTGGCAAGCGGAGCACTTACCGCGTAGCAGGGCGTAGCTTAGGAGCGGAATATTTTCCCAGGGCCTGATGTTATGTTCGCAACGCGGACAGCGGGAGTTGGGTACGACCAGGTTATAGGCTGGCGCCGCCGCTTCTTCAGGATTGCCAAGAATATCGTTCGCCTGCTGCTGCCACTCACGCTGCAACATAATAGGTAAGCGATGAATAACGACATTCAGGAAGCTGCCCACCAGCAGGCCTAATATCAAGCTGCATATCAATATAAACAACGGAAACTCGGCCTCTAGCAGAATTAAATAGTCTGTCATTCTGACAGCTGAGCCGGGTTGTTGGCTACCCTAATGATCAGCCACCGCCACTGATGGCATCGCCCATCTTAAAGATCGGCAGGTACATGGCGATAATCAGTCCACCAATCACCACTCCAAGGAATGACATAATAATTGGCTCCATCAGGCTGGTGAGGCCATCGACGGCGTTATCAACCATCTCCTCATAGTAGGTTGCGGCTTTGTCGAGCATGCCGTCCAGAGCGCCAGATTCTTCGCCAATCGCCACCATCTGGATCACCATATTGGGAAATACCTCGGTTTGCTTCATGGCATAGTTGAGTTGAATGCCGCTGGAGACATCCACTTTGACCTTTTTGATGGCGTTATAATAGACGACGTTGCCAGCAGCGCCGGCCACGGATTCGAGGGCGTCGACCAAGGGCACACCGGCGGCAAATGTGGTTGAGAGTGTACGGGCAAATCGAGCAATACAAGATTTGTCGAGAATGTCACCAATGACGGGCATCTTCAGCGAGACCCGTTCCTGGGCGTCGCGAAATTTCTTCGAACGCTTGAGGGCCTGTTTATAAGCCACAACCAATGCGGCGATAATCGCCACCACGATAAACCACCAATCCTGCATCCAGCGCGACATATCCACCACCATTTGCGTGAACTCCGGCAGTTCTGCGCCGAAACCCTGGAAGATTTCTTCGAACTGCGGCACCACCTTGATCAGCAGAATGCCAGAGACGATAGAGGCGACCACCAGAACCGCGATGGGGTAATTCATCGCGCTTTTGATTTTGGCCTTCAGTGCCTCGGTTTTTTCCTTATATTCTGCCAAGCGGTCGAGCATGGTTTCCAATGCGCCTGACTGTTCACCGGCATCGATCAGGTTGCAGAACAGGTCATCGAAATGTTCAGGGTTCGCGCGAATGGCGTGGGCGAAAGAATTGCCCGACGAGATGTCATCTCGAATCTTAAGGATCAAGGTACGCATGGAGGGATTGTCCATGCCATCGGCGACAATCTCAAATGACTGTACCAATGGCACACCGGCTTTCATCATGGTGGCCAGTTGGCGAGTGAACAAGGCAATATCGCCAGGCGTCACCTTCTTGCCGGCATTCAGCAGACCCGCTAAGCCACCGCCTTTTTTCGAGACTTTAGTGGCAGTGATGCCCTGCTTACGCAATTCGTTCTTGGCGATGGTCGCGCTGGCGCTGGTGATCTCGCCCTTGGTTTTGCGACCCGACTTGTCTTTTCCTTCCCAGGCAAATATAGAGCTGGCTGTAGCCATGATCATTCCTTCAGGGTGCTAGTGGCCGGAGGTAACCCGGTCCACCTCTTCAAGGCTCGTGAGCCCATTTTTGACCTTAATCAGCGCCGACTGGAATATATTGTTGAAACCCTCCTCCTTACACACGTCTGCAATCTCAATCGAGTTGCCATCTTCCATGATGATCTTGGAAATCCGCGGTGTGATCTTCACCACCTCGTAGATCCCGACTCGGCCCTTATAGCCTCCGGAACATTTGGCGCAGCCCACAGGACCGTAAATATCGAAACCCTCGTCGAGGTCGGCTTCGGTGAAGCCCTTTTCAAGTAGGGCATTTCTAGGGACTTCGATTTTCTTTTTACAGTCGCATAACTTTCGGGCCAAGCGCTGGGCAATGATCAGATTTATCGACGTGGCCAGGTTGAACGCGGGTACGCCCATGTTCCGCAGGCGGGTAATGGTTTCTGGGGCGCTGTTGGTGTGCAGGGTTGACATGACCATGTGACCAGTCTGCGCAGCCTTAATAGAGATGTTGGCAGTTTCCAGGTCGCGAATTTCGCCGACCATGATAATGTCTGGGTCCTGTCGCAGGAATGAGCGCAGCGCCTCGCCAAAATCAAGGCCGACCTTCACGTTAACCGGGCACTGGTTGATCCCTTCAAGGTTGATTTCGACGGGATCTTCGGCGGTGGAAATATTCAGCTCTGGTGTGTTTAGAATGTTAATGCCCGTATACAGGGAGACGGTTTTGCCGCTACCGGTAGGACCGGTCACCAGAAACATGCCTTGAGGTTTGTTCAACGCTTCCAGATAGAGCGCCTTCTGGTCCGCCTCATAACCCAAGGCATCAATGCCCATTTTGGCGCTGCTGGGATCGAGAATCCGCAGACAAATTTTCTCACCAAACAACACAGGTAACGTGTTAACTCGAAAGTCGATGGCTTTGGTCTTGGAAATTTTTAACTTAATTCGACCGTCCTGCGGGACTCGCCGTTCAGAGATGTCCATCTGCGACATTACCTTTAGGCGGGCGGAAATACGCGGCGCCAAATTAACCGGTGGTCGTGCCACCTCATGGAGTATGCCGTCGGTACGGTAGCGCACGCGATAGGCCTTCTCGAAAGGCTCGAAATGCAGGTCTGAAGAACCCAGACGAATCGCGTCCATCAACATCTTGTTGATAAAGCGCACCACGGGCGTGTCGTCAATAGCCTTGCCGGGGTCTTCATCGTCCTGTTTGCCACCGCCTTCTTCTGCCGACTCCATGTCTAGGTCGACATCGTCTTCGCCCAGATTACCGAGCCCGCCGCCTTCCTGAGATTCCAGAAATGCATCGATAAAGGCCGACAACTGATTTTCATCCACCAGCACTTCTTCGGTAGAAATGCCCGTATGAAACTTGATCTCGTCTAGGCCTTTGCGATTGGTGGGGTCGGACACGGCGACAAATAAGCGATTGCCGCGGTGAAAAATGGGAATGGCGTGATTGGCCCGAATCAACTTCTCGTCCACAAGGTTCTTGGGGAGTGATTCCAATTCCAGTGCAGAGATGTCCAGCAGTGGCGTGCCAAACTCCTCAGAGGCCGAGTTGGCGATGTCTCGGGCACTGACCAGCTTGTTTTGGACTAAGTGAGTAACAAATGGGACTCGAGTTTTGGCCGCCTCCTGTGAAGCGGCCCGGGCTGCGGCGTCGTCCAGTAGTTTGTCTTCCACCAGTCGCCGTGCAAGCCCGCTGAGTTGTAAAGGGTTTGCTGCCATAACAATACAGTCCTGCGTTGAATCGACCCACTACCTGCTGCCAACTGTTGCCAAAGAAATGGGCTAAGAAAAGCTGCAAACCTGACGCAACAGCAGGGCGGCGAAAACTGAAAGCTTACCTTTGGTATCTTCATATGTCGATAGGTAAGTTTATGTAACCTTATGTTGAGTGATGTTCAGGGCAATAGCTGCGGCAAGAGCGGCGTGTTGGGTTGGCAATTTTCTTGGCAATAGATGGCTGGCTCGGTCACTTTGTGACCTTTTGCGGCGCAGTAGGTCACCCAGCACGTGCAGCGCTAATACTGGCTCAAGCTCCTTGAATCATCCCCGCAGAGGTTGCATCTACTGGGCCCTCGGCGATTTCTGATAAATGGCCAGGGGTATTGGCATGGTAGTTGCGAAATATCAATCAGACTGCTGATAAGCGTTACCAAGGCGAGACAGTCAAAAACATTATTTAACTGGAGTGTGTGCACATGAATAAGCAATTACAAAAGGGTTTTACCTTAATCGAACTGATGATCGTGGTCGCGATCATCGGTATTCTGGCCGCCGTCGCGCTGCCTGCGTACCAAGACTATATCAAGACGGCGAATATGGCGCGTGTGAGTAGCAATTACGAAGAAGCTGTTCGTGTTTCTAAGGCGACCTATTCCAAGGGCGCGACTCGGCGAGCACTGGGTTTATCTGATGATGTACCTGCTGATACTGGGGAGTGGATTGCTATTTATGGCACGACTGCTCTGGCGCCGGGTGGTGGTTCTGCTTATTCAACGACCGCCGCAGGTATTGCGGCTACAGGTGCGATTGGTGTCGTTGCGACAGCTTCCTCGGTCACGCTGGTAATGCCACAGTACGGTGATTTTACCGCAGATAAGACGGAAACTATCACTGCCGAAGAATGGGGTGGCTAGTTAACGGCTTTCTCAAATGCAGAATTTGACAGTCTAATCTGCCTGTAAAAAACCGGCCGAACTTTGTTTGGTCGGGTTTTTTTGGTTCAACGGTGAGACTTGCATTGAGCCCAGTCCAATCGTAATGACAATCAGGTGAATTTAATGGAATTAGTGCCTATTTATCTTGATAACCACTATGAAAAAATACTCGCCTTATCTCCGCAGATAAATCTTAGGGCAAGTAGCCGACAGTGGGAGACAGGTTTTACGCTCATTGAATTGATAATCGCGGTTGCCATCATCGGGATATTAGCGGCTGTTGCCTTGCCAATGTATTCCGGCTACGTGGATACGGCGCGGCGCGGTGTGATGAATGACAATATCACCAGCATTCGCTTGTTTGAGGAGGATTATAAGCTGGAAACGGGCAGTTACTTTGCCGGCGACCATGATCCGGCCGACCCTGATGCGGCAACGGGGCTCAAGGTTAATATCGGTTGGTCACCGGGGGCAGCAACGGATCGAATCAAGTACGAAGTGACGCTCGTAGGCGCTGGGTTTTCGGTGACCGCGACTCATCTGGACTTTGATAATACTGTGGTGACACGAGCATTTTGAGTTGAGGTTGTTAGCGCGTTGCAGGCGTTAGTGTATCGATAGGGTCGCTGCACAGTCGTGGTGATGGTTTGTTGGTGCCGTGGGCTATGGTTCGCGGGCGGAGGTCAGTTCGACCGTCCGACGGCTTGGCCCGTCGACCAATTGTGCGGGTCTTTGGGTTGCCTCTCGTAGTTTTGCGGTGCAAAACCACTGCCGGCCTTCCTATTTTCGCTTCGCGAAAAATAGGAAGTTGGTGCCGGAAAGAGGGGTTGACGGTCCGACGATTCGGCCTTCGACCAATTGTACTGGTCTTTGGGTTGCCTCTCGTGATTTTGCGGTGCAAAACCACTGCCGGCCTTCCTATTTTCGCTTCGCGAAAAATAGGAAGTTGGTGCCGGAAAGAGGACTCGAACCTCCGACCAATTGCTTACGAAGCAACTGCTCTACCAACTGAGCTATCCCGGCGTCTGGCGATTATAACCTGATTTTTTTGACGCTGTAAGCTATTCAAATCGAACCCTGGGTGCCCTGCAATGACAAAAAGCCTTTCACTACCCCGCGGCATGCTAGCGCTGTTAAACGTCAATTACCTTGGCCGGTCCGCGACAATTACTTTGGCCGGTTAGTCTGAGTTTCTATTGTCGACTTTTCTGCTTCTCTTGCCTTTCCATTGATTGTTGCTTTCGGAAGCTCTCTCCCTGCATTTCTATAATTGTCGCGTGATGAACTAACCTGTCGATTGCGGCCACTGTCATCATGTTGTCGTCGAAGATCTTGTCCCAGGCGCTGAAGGGCTGATTCGAGGTAATTATCAGACTTCCCGTTTCATATCGATGGGCGATCAACTCAAAGAGTACCTGCGTTTCGTCACTGCTCTTTTTTACATAGCCGATGTCATCAACAATCAGAACGGCGTACTTGTCCATTCTGGTCAGCACCTCTGCCAGCGTTAGCGCCTCTTTGGCGCGTTGAAGCATCTGCACGATGCCAGTGGCCGATGTGAACTTCACGCGGACTCCTTGCTCTATCAGGGCATAGCCGATGCCGCAGGCCAGGTGAGTCTTACCTATGCCGCTGGCACCGAACAACAAGATGTTTTCAGCCTGATCTACCCACTGGCGCTGCTGCGCCAAAGCAACAATCTGGGGTTTGTTGATGCCTGAACTGGCCTTGAAGTCAAAGTGACTAAGTTGCTTTGCTGGTGGCAGGTCCGCTTCGCGCAGATATCGCTGCAATCGTTTTTGATAACGTGAGCCGGCTTCCAGTTCGCACAACTCTGCCAGGTAGCTCTGTGGCAACCATTGCTCATCCAGCGCTTTTTGCGCCAGCAGCTCCCAGTGTTTGGCAATGCTGGCTAACTTGAGCTCTTTTAGTAATACCGGTAGTGCCGCGACGTTAGCCATGCTGCACCTCCTGCTGGCTCAGTAGCGCATCATAGTCTGCCAGCGGGTGCTGGCTGCCGGCTACCAGTGGGATAACCTTAGCGGCATTGCCGAAGCGCTTTGCGCATTGTAATTCAGTCGGCAGCTTCCCTTGCTCTATCCCTTGAAGCACATACCGACCCAATGCTGATTCGCAGTTTTGATTGGCGGCCAGATGTAACAAGCGCACGATATAGCGACAGGCATCGTGCGCAAGCAAGGTGGCATCCACATGCGCCCAGATCAATTTGTAATCAGGGGAAGGCAGTAAGTCATCCCTGAGTTGGGAGTACCTGAACGCCTGTGGCTTACGCGCCAGCGCGTCAATCACATGTTTGTAATTGACGCAGCGGCCGCGTTGATTTTTGTGAGCATAAACACGGGGCAGAACCAGCACCTGCTCATGGCCATGGAACAACACCAAACGCTCATCGTGTAATTGCACATAAAGTCGTTCGCCAACAAACCTAGAAGGCACGGTATAAATGACACGTTTAAGATCAAAGCTGCTGGTACTGCTGACTAATACGCGATGTTCTGCATAATCATGGGTTCTGCGTTTGGGCAGGGTCTGCAGAGCCGAACGCTCTTCGTTAAAGCTGCTCGCGCAGCGCTGATTGATCTTGCTGACAACACCGTCAATGAACAACTGATACTCTTCCAGTGATTCAAAATTATTGCTGCCACGCATAAGCAGTGCCTGGCAGATCCGGCGCTTCAGGTGGCCATGGGGTGATTCAATGGCGCCGTTCTCGTGGCTGAGTCCTGGAGTATTGCGTGTCGCTTTAACGCCGTAGTGTCGACAAAGGTCTTGATAGCGCTCGGTCAGTTTCTCCTTCTCCGCCAGATTGTTGTAGGCGGCGCTCAGACTGTCTGTGCGATGTTCAAGTGGTACGCCGCCGCTGCGCCAAAATGCGTTCTGCAGACCAGTCGACAAGGCTGTGTAACTCTCGCCACCACAATTGACTTTGACATAACACCAGCCACTGAAGGCCAGTCGATAGTGGTAAAGCAGGTGCTTGAAGACCACGCCATCAAGGGTAATTGTCGCGTCTTTTAGCCAGGTAAAATCCGATAACCCGAGCCTGCCAGGCACCTTGATTTGCCGGAACATCACATCTTTGGCCGGTCCGTGTTTAGCTTTCCAGGACTTGATACGGCGTTGTAATGTTCTCAGTATCTTATTGTCGTACCGGTTAGGATAATTGTCGCAGAGAAACTCAAACAAGGTCACCGGGAGTAAAGCTGGGTTTTTATCGAGCAGTGGCTCCAACTCTTGAGTCCAAACATCTGCCAGTGGGTCCTCTCGGGTACGCCAATGGCGCTTCTTGCTAACCTCTGTTGACAGCTGACCGACGTCAATACGCCTGGCGGTACGTTCTGAGACCGCCGCTTTCGCCCCAGCGGCCATCTGAGTGTGTCCTTCTTTACGTGCCTTCATATATAACCTGATTTGTTGATCTGTAATACGTTTACCAGGCACTGACTTCTCCAATGGGAATCAGTGACTGAATGTATCAGATCAACCGGCCAACATAGTTGTCGCCGACCGGACAGGATAATTGTCGTTCAATACTAGCGCTGATATTCGCCTTGGCGGTGCTCTACGATGGCAACCCGGTGCTGGCCTTGGGTTGTCTGGTGTTATTGACACTGACCGGCTTGGTGATGATCTGGCCCAAGCTGAATGGCGAGTCCTTTGCTTGGTCCAGGGCGCATTGGGCGTTATTGGCATATCTCGCCTGGCAGAGTTGCCTTGTGTTCCTCAGTATCGTGCCGGAAAATTCCTTGTTGATGTATGGCGTGTGGGTGTCTCTGGTGGTGGTGACTTACGCGACGGTGGCGCTAGACGGGCCCGGCTGGCGGCGAGTGTTTGGTTTTTTTCTGGTGGCGGGACTGATTACGGCGATCTGGGGAATTGTAGAATCCGTGGTCACAGGTATCCGGGCCAATGGCCCCATTGTTGACCCGAATGCCTGGGCGGCGTTGAACAATTTGTTTTTCTTTATGGTGCTCGCTGTTTTTCTAACAGTTCAGCGCCTGCGCTGGTTAAGTTTGTTGGTATTACTGGTATTTGCCGTAGCCGTATTTGCCAGCGCGTCACGAATGGGTTTTGGTGTATTTGTCAGCGGTCTCCTGTTGGTTGCCTTATTGGTCTGGCGCTTTCGTGATCTAAGGCGGCTAATGGTCATTATGGGTGCTGCTTTAGTACTTTGTTTTACCCTATTGTCATCAACTGAGGCGATACCCGTTAAGGCGGAAACCCATATCAATGTCGAGCGTGGTGACTATACCGTCAGGTTCTCCATGTGGCGCGCCGCTTTGGATATCTGGGCCGAGCATCCTATTGTCGGCGTCGGTCCAGGTACCTTTAATCTGCATTATCCGAGATATCACGAGACTATAGATGATGGAACAACCGGCTCCTTTGTCCATAACGACTATCTGCAGTTTCTGGCGGAAGGTGGGCCGCTATTACTGGGTTTCCTGTTGCTGTTCACCGGCTATCTAATCTATCACTTGCTGGATTCAGGTTGGCGGGTATTTCGAGGTGACAGGTCTCAACTTGAGCCGCTGATATTAGTGGTTGGCATGGGGGGGGGTGCTGGGTCAGTGCCTCATGAACTTTCCGCTTTATCTTATTCAGGTGCAGATGTTGATGGGTCTGGCGTTGGCTCGGCTCATCACGCTTAAGGGGCGGGTATATCGAACCCAATTACGTTTTGAATCTGCCTGGCTCAGTAAGGCCAGCGCGTTGATTATTGCGCTGTTGGTGACGACTGTGTCGGTGCTGGACGGTTTGGGTTTCGATATCGTCTATCAGCGTTCAATCCCTCTGGTGCGAGATATTCACAGCAGTCCCTCGGCCTATTATCAAACCATGGCATTTTTACGGGTGGCAAGAAGCCTCAATGCCCGCACGCGCATAGCCATGGCGAAACTTTATCGCCTGAATTTTGATCATGAGACAGACCCGGATGTTCGGTATTCATTGGCTGTGGCCACAGCGCTGGAATACCAGGCGGCACTGCGCATCAACCCCTATCATTCTGGCGTCAGGCGCCAGTTCGCCGAATTTCTAGAGCAAAACCCTGAGCTTCTGGCATTACCAGAAGTCGAACTGACGCCCTTACAACATTTTGAAATAGCGGTGGCCCTGTGGCCCATCGCCGTCGACGTGCAATTGGCTTTTATCGATTTTCTCGAACGTAATGGTCAGCCAGAGGCCGCCTATGAGGTGCTCACCGGCGATGCGCTGAAATGGGTCAACCTGCGGCAAGATGGCTTTTGGCAAAACCGCGAACGGGTCTGCGCGCTGCTGATCCAGCGGGCGCAGGCTCGCCATGACCTGCCGGCGCTAGAGAAATTGGTGGCGACAGTGGACCCGCTGATTATCAATAAGGTGATGTGGGACTTACGTGCTGAAAAAACCGCGGTGACCCGGGCCTCGCCGAGTTTTTAGGCTCAGCGAAACCGCATGGATAAATCCACGGCCTGGCAGTGTTTGGTCAGTGCGCCAATGGAGACGAAATGGACCCCGGTCTCGGCAATGGCCACCAAGTCCGTCTCCGACTCGATGCCGCCGGAGGCCTCGAGTTTGATGGCGGTGGGCACCTGGCTGACGGCGTCGCGCATATCCGTCAGGGTAAAATTATCCAGCATGATCCAGTCGGGTTGAGCGACCAGCGCTTCCTGGAATTCCGTCATATTTTCAACTTCGACTTCGACCTTGCGTCCCGGGTGTAACTGGCGTGCCCGTTGAATAGCGCGAGTGATGGAACCGCAAGCTTGAATATGATTTTCCTTGATCAGGAAAGCGTCAAATAAACCGATCCGATGATTGTGCCCACCGCCGCAGGCTACCGCATACTTTTGAGCCAGTCTTAGCCCTGGCAGGGTTTTACGGGTATCCAACAGCCGAGTTTGAGTGTGTTTGATCAGATCGCTGTAGTGCCGGGTTCGGGTTGCGGTACCCGAGAGGGTCTGCAGGAAGTTCAGGGCCGTGCGCTCGCCAGTTAATATTTGACGAGCGTTACCTGCCACCGCAAACAGTAATTGATTCGGGCTAACCAGATCGCCATCGTCGACTTGCCAGTCCAGGGTCAGGCTCGGATCCAGCTGACGAAACACTTCCGTGACCCAGGGTCGGCCGCAGATTACAGCCTTCTCGCGGGTGATCACAGCGGCGTTGGCGGTGGTCTCAACGTCAATTAATTCCGCGGTGATATCGCCGGTGCCACAGTCTTCAGCGAGTGCGCGGGCGACCGTGTCGGCCAGGTCGGCGAATAAATCTTTGGTGGTATCTAGGTTTGGCATAAGGGTTATTCCAGGTATTGGGTCAGGGTCAAAGAGTCACCCCGCTGAATAAATTCGATTTGTTTCAGGGCACTCATGCCCAGTAAAATTTGTGAGGCTTGCATGGCCGGATTGATGCTGGCGCGCACATCAAACAGGGTAATAGCGCCAATGCTGAGTTCATCCAGTCGGGTTTCATAGACAGTAATGGGGCCATTAGCGGTCATAGCCCGCATAGGCCTGCCGCGGCTGATGTTTAATGACCCTGCCAGCACCTCGGGGATCACCACGTCGGTGGCGCCGGTATCCAGTAAAAACTCGGCTGGCTGGCGATTGATCGTGCCCGTTACCAGATAATGGCCAGCACGATTACGGGTCAGTTCGACCTGATGCTGGGCTTGGCTGCTTTGGCTGATGGGTAGCTGATTCGGATTGCGCTGCCGGTCTTCGACGCCTGCAAAAAACACGGTCAGCAAACCCATGCCGACGGCGCAGGCCAGGATCATCATGCCGCGTCCCAATGTTTGTGTTTCCATCAATTGCCTGCGAATCAGTCAGTGTTAGCAATGCAGGCGAGGTTAGCACATTCCTAGGGTCTAGCGCCCGTGAGATGCGTGGTTGTGCTAGAATATTCGGCATCTTAAGGTAGGGTAAAAGGCGCCTATGGAAATTGATCATGGCTGGCTAGATACCGGCGAGCGGCTGCCAAGCCCGAATTGCGATACGCGTCCGAGCGCTGAGATCAGCCTGATTGTTGTGCATGGTATTAGTCTGCCCGCCGGTCACTTCGGCAGTGCCTATGTGCCGAATTTATTTCTCAATCGGTTGGATGTTTGCGCTCACCCCGATTTCGCTGATCTGGCGGGGGTTTGTGTTTCCAGTCATTTGCTGATTCGTCGAGACGGCCAGTTAATCCAATTTGTGCCCTTTCACGCGCGGGCCTGGCATGCGGGTGAGTCGAATTTTCGAGGCAGACCCGGCTGCAATGATTTTTCGGTGGGTATCGAACTGGAAGGCACGGATCACTCGGGTTATGACCTGAAGCAATATCAGCAACTGGCCGCTGTGTGTCGATTGCTGCTGGATACCTGGCAGATTCCCGCGGATCATATCGTCGGCCACAGCGATATCGCGCCGGGTCGTAAAACCGATCCGGGACCCAAGTTTAACTGGGCTGAATTTCGTGCCATGTTGGCGGCGGATCCGACCTGTTTCGAGTCTGTTCGTTAGGGGTTGAATGGGGCCTTTTATTAGCACTTTTATTAGCGCTTCTATTAGCCCATCTATTCGCATTAATATTAGCTTTTTATTAGCGTTACAGTGAGTTTCTGCAGCAGAGGTCAAGTATGAATTTTCTGGTGGTTTTAACGGTAGTGCTGGCCTATAAAAGCTGGCCCGGCAGACGCCTGCTGCGTGATAAAATTCCCTTTGCGGCTTACCAAAATTGGTTTTTGTCGCGCTCGCTGGCGCCCAATGCTCAGTACCTATTGTGTGTGGGGCTGCCGGTTGCACTCGTGTTCGGCCTCAGTGTCATACTGGCGTCAGGGATTTTGAACATTCTTTGGTTACTCTTAGCACTTGTCGTACTTGGCTATTCAATTGGCAGCAACAACCTCGCCCAGCGAGTCGCGAATCAAACTAAATGGTTGCATGGGCTGTCGCGCACTGAGTCAATGGCAGACGTCATCGTTGAGCAAAACCATTATATGACCAGGACCAGCTATTGGGTCTTTCAAAGTATCTACCCCGTGCTTTTCTGGTTTTTACTGATGGGCCCCGCTGGAGCATTAGCCTACGGTTTGAGTCGTACCTACCTGAAAAATTTAGAGGGTGATGACCCGCAACGTCAACTTGTTGAAACCGTCATGTATTGGATGGAGTGGTTGCCGACACGGCTGACCGGTTTTATTTTTGCTTTGCTGGGTAACTTCGGCCGCTGCTTTGATGCCTGGATCGCTGGGCTGTTCGACGTTGGTCAGTCTCAATCTAACTTGCTGAGGTCGCTGCTTGGATTGGCTATTGCTGAAGCAGATTACCAAACTGTACAAACACTGCCAGAATTTGTGGCGCTTGCGGAGCGGGATATGCAAACCGCTCGCGATCTATTGGAGCGCACGTTGTTCGGCTGGCTGGGTTTGGCCGCTATTTTGGCGATCGTAGGTTGGTAACCAACAGTTTCAGATGTTTCGCTGTATTATTTTGCCTGGTTTTATCCGCCACTTTTGTGCTCATGATGCCTGTCACGGCGACGGCTGAGATGCAAATCAACGTCAAGGATGATGCTGGTCTCTGGGTCCATTTGCCCCGTCCGGCTCAGCGTATTGTCAGTTTGTCACCACACCTGACCGAGATGCTGTTTGAGTTGGGTGTTGGCGATTTAGTTGTTGGTACCGTCAGCTACGCTGATTTTCCCAAGCAGGCCCAGGGCATACCCAGAATTGGCAATGCCTTTTCCGTAAACGTTGAAGCTGTGGTCGAGCTGGCGCCAGATGTCATTATCGCATGGCAAACTGGGGGTGCTAATCGCGCGCTGCAGAAACTCAGAAGTCTGGGTTATCCGATCTATATTAATGAAGCGCCTAGTCTTGAATCCATTGCCGCCTCTGCTCGTAAAATAGCCCGTCTTGTTGGCCAGGAGCATCGTGGTGGCGAACTCGCCGATAGTTTTTTGACGCGATTGGCTGAGTTGCGTCAAGAGCCGGGTGGAAAGCGGCTGTTCTTTCAAATTTCAGACGAAAACCTGTATACGGTCAATCGTACTCATCTGATCGGTCAGGCGTTGTCGTTGTGTGGTGGCACCAATATATTTGCTGATGTCTCGGCCCAAGTTCCGCTGGTGAGTCAGGAATCGGTGCTCAGCGCTAATCCTGAAATCATTTTTTATACCCTTGTGCCTGGGGATAGAGACGGAGACTGGGTGGGCCGCTGGTCTTCGATGTTGGTCAACACGCAACTGATTGCCATCGATCCAAATGTCATTTCTCGCCCCAGTTTACGGATGTTGGAAGGCATAGAATTGATCTGTAATGGTATCGTTGGAAATTAGCGGTTCAGTTGGCGTTGGGCCGCCTGTAAGATGTTTTGATAAATAGCTGATCCTGATTGGCATCAGCGTCAGCGTCAGCGTCAGGAGAAAATCATGGCTACGGACACAATATTGAACGACGAGGATCCGTTAGAAACTCAGGAATGGGTTGAGGCGATACTTTCGGTTCTCGAGACCCAAGGTGCTGATCGAGCCCAATATTTATTGCAGCGCTTGTCGAGCAAAATTACAGAAACCGGCGGCCAGTTGCCCTACGCCATCAATACGCCCTACCGCAATACCATTCCCGTGGCGAATGAAGCGCGCATGCCTGGCGACCTGTTTATGGAGCGGGGTATACGCTCACTCATTCGTTGGAACGCGATGGCGATGGTGATGCGAGCCAACTTGGGTGACAGCACATTAGGCGGCCATATCTCTAGTTTTCAATCCAGTGCGACGCTATACGATGTGGGCTTTAACTATTTTTTCCGGGCCAGAAATGCAGGCCACAAGGGCGACCTGTTATATATCCAGGGTCATAGTGCGCCAGGCATCTATGCCAGGTCTTACCTTGAAGGTCGCTTGAATGAGGAGCAGCTGGATAAATTCCGCCAAGAAGTTGATGGCGATGGCTTGTCGTCGTACCCGCATCCTTGGCTGATGCCGGAGTATTGGCAATTTCCCACAGTCTCCATGGGCTTGGGTCCGCTACAGGCGATTTATCAGGCTCATGTTATGAAATACCTGAGCCAACGTGGCTTGTCTGATGCTGGTGATCGCAAGGTCTGGTGTTTTATTGGCGATGGCGAGATGGACGAGCCAGAATCACAAGGCGCCATTGCACTGGCGGGCCGGGAAAATCTCGACAACCTGATCTTTGTGATCAATTGTAATCTCCAGCGCCTTGATGGCCCGGTGCGCGGCAATGGCAAAATTATTCAAGAGCTCGAAGGGGTTTTTCGCGGCGCCGGCTGGAACGTTATTAAGGTGGTGTGGGGACGTCTCTGGGACCCGCTGTTGAAAAAAGACAAGTTGGGCTTGTTGCAGCAGCGAATGGACGAGGCTGTAGATGGCGAGTACCAAAATTATAAGAGCCATGATGGTGCTTATACTCGGGAGCATTTTTTCGGTAAATATCCTGAGCTGCTGAAAATGGTCGAAGACATGACCGATGAAGATATTTATCGCCTGAATCGTGGCGGCCATGATCCCTATAAAGTGTTCGCGGCTTACGCGGCGGCGACCAAACACAAGGGCCAGCCCACGGTGATTCTTGCCAAGACCGTCAAGGGTTACGGCTTAGGCCTCGCTGGTGAAGCGCAGAATATTTCGCACTCGGTCAAGAAGTTGGATATCGATGCGCTGAAGAAATTTCGCGATCGGTTCGATATCCCATTGCCTGACGCTGAGTTGGAGAAGGTTCCCTACTATCGACCGCCCGCTGACAGCGCTGAAATGCGCTATCTTCGCGGTCGGCGAGAGGCCCTTGGTGGCCCCTTGCCAAGCCGTAATCCCGAATTCGAGGCCTTGGAAGTGCCAGATTTGAAGTCGCTCGAGGCGGTGACGAAGGGTACCGGCAAGCGTGAAATTTCAACCACCATGGCCTTTGTTCGGATTCTCTCGAGCTTGATCAAAGACAAGCACATCGGCCAGCGGGTGGTGCCAATCGTGCCTGATGAAGCCCGAACTTTTGGTATGGAAGGGATGTTCCGCCAGCTGGGAATCTATTCGTCGGTGGGCCAATTGTATGAGCCCACTGACACCGGTCAGGTGATGTATTACCGAGAGTCGAAAGATGGTCAGGTGATGGAAGAGGGGATCAATGAAGGCGGCGCTTTTGCTGCCTGGTTGGCAGCGGCAACATCCTATACCAACAATGACTGTCCGCTGGTGCCGTTCTATGTCTTTTATTCCATGTTTGGCTTTCAGCGAGTGGGAGACTTGTGCTGGGCAGCCGGAGATCTGCAGGCCAGAGGTTTTCTGATCGGCGCAACCTCCGGACGAACAACCCTAAACGGCGAAGGCTTGCAGCACCAGGATGGGCACAGTCATATTTTGGCCGGCACGGTGCCTAATTGCGTCACGTACGACCCGACCTATGCCTATGAGCTGGCCGTGATTATTCAGCATGGTTTGGAAGAGATGTACGTCAAAAAATTGGCCAAGTACTATTACATTACTGTCATGAATGAGAACTACGTCCAGCCTGCCATGCCGTTAGGATGCGAGGAAGGCATTATCAAGGGTCTGTATCGGCTGCAGGGTAATATTAAAAAGACCAGCAAGAAGGCGGTACAGCTACTCGGGTCAGGTACCATCCTCAGGGAGGTCATTGCCGCCGCCGAGCTGCTCAAGCAGGAATTTGATATTGACTCAGATGTTTGGAGTGCAACCAGCTTCAATGAGCTGCGACGCGAAGGCCTGGCAACGGCGCGCTGGAATATGTTGCATCCGGAAGAGCAGCCACGTATCAGTTATGTGGAGCAGTGTTTGGGTGGGGCCAAAGGGCCGGTTATCGCATCGACGGATTATGTGAAGAGTTACGCAGATCAGATCCGTGAGTTCGTGCCTGCCCATTATTCGGTGCTGGGTACCGATGGTTTTGGGCGAAGCGATTCTCGAGAGCGGCTTCGGCACTTCTTTGAGGTCGACCGATATTTTGTTGTAATTGCCGCCTTGAGCGCACTGGTCAATGAAAATTTGCTGCCATCCTCGGTGGTGAGTGATGCCATCAAAAAGTTCAATATCAACCCAGAAAAACCTAACCCGGCTGTTTCATAGGAACCCCAAGACATGACGATTCAAGTGACAGTTCCTGATGTAGGGGAGGCCGGTGAGGTCGAAGTCATCGAGGTACTGGTGGCAGTGGGTGATATCGTTCGTAAAGATGATTCGCTGGTGGTGCTTGAGTCAGACAAAGCCAGTATGGAGATTCCATCACCCTATGCGGGCAAAGTGGTTAGCATCGCCGTGAAGGAAGGCGACTCAGTCGAAGAAGGGTCGCTTATCGTAGAGTTGGACGTTGAGACGGGTACTGCTGTCGACGCGAGTGTCGCGACGAATCTTAAGGCCGCTGCTGGATCGCCCGGTAAAAGTCCATCGGTCGAGTCGCCAGTGCCCGTGACGTCATCAGCAACAACGGCAAAGGGTCCTGAAACATCAGCTGACGTTCCAACTGAAGTGCCTACTGAAGTGCCTACTGAAGTGCCTACTGAAGTACCGGCGACCACACCCGACAGCAGCCAGTCGCTGGAACAGTTAGTGGTTGTGCCTGACGTAGGTGATGCCGGCGAGGTCACGGTGACTGAGTTACTGGTCAAGTTAGGAGATATGGTTGCCGCGGATGATTCTATTCTCGTGCTTGAGTCGGATAAGGCCAGCATGGAAATTCCGTCGCCTTTTGCTGGCGAAGTGGTTGAAATACTGGTTGTAGACGGCTCTGTAGTGAGTGAGGGTGACCCCCTAATCAAGCTTCGAACCGCGCAGCATGTGCTTGCCGCAACAGTTCAGTCAGGTGACGAGCAGGCGGCAGTGCCCGTCAGTGCTGCCACTGCTGCTGGCAAGGTTGTTGATGTTGATAAGGTTGTTGAAAAGGTTGTTGAAAAGGTCGCTAACCCGGTTGGCGAGAAAGTTGGCGAGAAGGCTGTCAGGCACGCCGCTATTGTTCCAGCCGCTGAGGCGGTGAGTGACGAGAAAATACACGCCGGGCCTGCTGTTCGAAAACAGGCCCGTGAATATGGTGTGAACCTGGCTCAATTGACCGGTTCCGGACAGAAGGGTCGAATACTCAAGGAAGACGTTCAGGCGTTCGTCAAGGGGCAGCTTCAGTCTCGAACAGGCGCTCAAGCTCAAGCCGATATCGCGACTACCGGTAACGGCATACCCCCGATTCCTCTGATCGATTTTGCTAAGTTTGGTGAGATCGAACTGCGTCCACTGTCCAGAGTCCGACGTAGCAGCGCCCGTAATCTGCATCGCAGTTGGTTGAATGTAGCCCATGTCACCCAGTTCGATGCAGCGGATATCACTGACCTTGAAGTCTTTCGTAAAGCGCAGAACCTAGAGCTAGCCAGTGCCGGTGACAAGCTGACGCCATTAGCATTTCTGATCAAGGCGTGTGTCCACGCACTGATTAAGTACCCGCAGTTTAATTCATCGGTAGATGCGGATTATCAACATCTGACGCTGAAGAAATATTACAACATTGGTGTTGCCGTGGAGACCCCAGATGGCCTGGCGGTGCCGGTTGTACGAGATGCGGACAAGAAGGGGGTGGTTGAGTTGGCTCGTGAGTCAGCGCGCCTGGCCGGCCAGGCGCGGGATAAGAAGCTGCCCTTGGATGCCATGCAAGGCGCGACATTTACCATCTCGAGCCTAGGCGGTATCGGCGGAACCGCATTTACGCCCATCGTTAATGCCCCTGAGGTGGCGATTTTGGGTGTTTCCCGTGCGTCAATGGAGCCCGTTTGGGACGGTCAAGCATTTGTGCCGCGGATGCTGTTGCCCCTGTCGCTATCCTATGATCATCGGGCTATCGATGGCGCTGAAGCGGCCAGATTCACCCATTATCTGACCCAGTTATTAGGCGATATGCGCCGACTCATCCTCTAGGCTTGAGACTTTCTTAGAAGGCTTGAGACTTTCTGGGTGATGCTGACAGTCGGGCTCAGGCCTGTTTAGACGAGGTCTTTCTGCCACAGCACTTCATCGACACCCTGGCTTTTTGCCGTGTAGCGCGCGGCAACAAACAGGTAGTCTGACAGGCGGTTAAGGTACTTCAGGCCTTCTTCGTTGATGCTCGTATCAAGCGCGAGCGTGACGATGTCGCGTTCAGCTCGACGACAGATACTCCGCGCCATATGAAAGGTTGCAATTAAGCGTGAACCACCGGGGAGTATGAAATTCTCCAATGGCGCCAGCTCGGCATTCAGTTCATCTAAGCGGTTCTCAATGTCAGTCACGTGTTTGGCTGCGATAATGCGAAAATCGGGAATCGACAATTCTCCACCTAGATCGAAGATTCGGTGTTGACTGTAACGCAGAAATTCACCAATCGGCTGAATGCCCTCGTGTTGTTGCTCTATGATTTCTTCAATCAATAAGCCGAGTGTGCTGTTGAGTTCGTCGACGCTGCCGATCGCTTGAATGCGAGGAGCGTTCTTTTTAATTCGATGGCCGTCGCCCAGTCCCGTTTCGCCAAGATCTCCTGTGCGCGTATAGATTTTGCTGAGGCGTTTCCCCATGGGTTGTTTACTCCGTTAGGGTGTTAGATGTTTGACTAATATTTTGTCAGATTCGAATGCGTTGTCTAAATTCTGTTGAGCGGTGCGGATAATGACCTGAATGTTCGGTGGCCCAGAGTGGGCCTCGCTGGCACAAATGCTCATGCCGATGTTGGCAGGTAAGTAACCCACGGGCGTATTGTAACTTTTCAGGTTTACCCCATCGTAAATGCGTTGGTAGCACTGGGCCGTACATTGCTCGATAGAAGGCTGGATCAGCACGAGCGCAAATCGACCTGGCTCGAAGTAAGTGACAATATCCATAGGCCTGACGAGTTGCTGGATTTTCTTCGAGACGGCAAGAATCAATTGATCAGCCATTTTTTGGTCGTAATGGGCGATGACATCCGAATAATTTTCAACACTAACCATTAAAAAGCAGACCGCGCCGCCTCGAGATTCAATCTGTCGAACGCTATCGCTTAGGGTCTGTTCGGCAAAGCGACGGTTGCCCAGGCCCGTGAGAGGATCAATTAATTGATTTTGCTCCAAGACAGCGCAACGAGCCTGTAAATTTTGCGTCTCGATCGTCAGATCGTTGATTGTAGATGCCATCCTTGCGCCGGCCTTGATTTGCTGGGCCAGCATACGCAGTTGCTCTGGTTGGTCATCGATGGGTATAAAAGCATCAACACAAGCCTCAATACCATTCAGTACTGCGGCGTTTGGATGTTTGCCGACGATAATGATATAGCTAAAATGCTGCCTGTCTGCATTGATCTCTTGAATGGCTTCTGCGATCTCAATGTCGCTCATGTCATCGAGGGGGCTTTGTATGATGATGACGTGGGCTGGGTTTTCTTCCAGGCCCTGAAGTGCCTTCACTGCGCCCTTGTAAACCTGTTTAGTGCTACAGTCAGTGAGAGCGTCCGCAAACAGATGTTCGTCTGATTCACGGTTGAGGATAATGGCCACTGGTTGTTTTAACATGGTTGCGACCGCTCGAATCTAATCTGATATGCTGGAAAGTAGTAGCGCCCATTGTAGATAATCTGGAGGTAAATAGACATGCCATCTTTTGACGCTGTATCGGAAGTGGATTTACAGGAAGTGAATAATGCGGCAGATCAGGCTAATCGTGAGCTTTCGACTCGATTCGATTTCAAGGGTGTTAATGCCAGATTTGAGCGCAAGGACAACGAGGTGACCATGACCGCCGAGGCTGATATTCAGTTAGAGCAGATGTTGGACATACTCCGCTCCAAGCTGATCGCCCGTAAGGTTGATGTCAAGGTGCTGGAGGTCAAGGATCGGACCGCAAGAGGCAAATTGCTCCACCAGGTTGTCTTGGTCAAGCAGGGCATCGACATTGATCTTGCTCGAAAAATAGTCAAGCTGATTAAAGATCGAAAAATGAAGGTGCAAGCGGCGATCCAGGGTGAAAAAGTTCGAGTGACCGGCAAAAAGCGCGACGATCTGCAACAGGTGATGGCGCTATTGAGGGAGAACGAACTGGAAATGCCTCTACAATTTGATAATTTTAGAGAGTAGCCGAGCGACATTGCGCATGAGCTTAATTGATAGTCAAGAACGTCTTCGGCGTGGATAAATCGAGTCCCCAACAAAGCCATTTCGGTGATCCGCAGCTCAGTTGGCGTGAGGTGATCTCGATCTATCGGAATCCCCGCGTGATCGCCATGGCCTTTTTGGGTTTTTCCGGCGGTCTGCCGTTTCTGCTGGTTTTTTCCACACTAAGCGCCTGGTTGCGAGAGGCCGAGGTCAGCCGATCCACCATTGGTTTTTTTGCCTGGGTCGGTATCACTTATTCTATTAAGGTTTTTTGGGCACCGGTGGTGGATCGTCTGCGACTGCCGGTGATCGGCGCGTTGGGCCGGCGACGTTCTTGGATTCTGGTGGCCCAGGTTGGTATCGCGCTGGGATTGCTGGGCATGTCTATGATTGGTGCCCAGGATTTGCTGCTGTTGTCGTTGTTTGCCGTGCTGGTGGCATTCTCGTCGGCGACCCAGGATATTGCTATCGATGCCTATCGTATTGAGGCGGTGGCTGAGCGCTATCAAGGCGCGATGTCGGCGGCTTATATTTTCGGCTATCGTGTCGCGTTGCTGGTGGCCGGTGCAGGTGCATTCTATCTGGCGGAGTATCTGGGCTGGACGCTAGCGTACCAGATGATGGCTGGGTTGATGCTGATTGGTGTGGTCACTGTGTTGTTGATCCGGGAGCCGGCGGCGAGCGGCATGCCAGAGCAGATTGCTGACGATCAGATCGTCAGGGCCTATCTGGCTAAACGCGGGTATTTGCCGCTCAGAGTCCAGCGCACCTTGACCTGGTTCCTGTCTGCTGTGGTTTTTCCCTTTGTTGACTTTTTTAAACGCAACGGGCGTTTTGGCCTAGTTGTTCTGCTTTTTATCGCGGTTTTTCGCCTGAGTGATATTGCCATGGGGATCATGGCGAATCCTTTCTATCTGGATATGGGCTACAGCAAAACGGACATCGCTAACGTGGCCAAGGTGTTTGGCTTTTTTATGACTATCGCGGGTTCGGCGCTCTGTGGTGTGCTGGTAGTCAAATGGGGCATATTGCGACCGCTGCTGGTGGGCGCGGTGGCCGTCGCTGTGACCAATTTGTTGTTTGCATTGCTGTCGACGCTTGAGCCCAGTTTGACCGGCTTGGCGATCGTGATCAGCGCGGATAATATCAGCGGCGGGTTTGCTGCCACGGCGTTTATTGCCTACCTCTCCAGTCTGACTAACCGGGCCTATACCGCCACTCAATATGCACTTTTCAGTTCCCTGATGACCTTGCCGGGCAAGTTTATCAGCGGTTTCTCCGGGGTTATCGTGGATGGCTGGGGTTACCTGCCCTTTTTCATCTTCGCCAGTGTGATCGGAATTCCGGCTATTTTACTGGTGATGCTGCTGATTCGGCGCGATAAGGCGTCATCGGCCAGCCAGTAAATTCACAGGACTGTCAGTCCCTACGGCTGCCACTGGTAAGCATGCAAGCTCACTCGGTGATTGGCGACGGCGACACCCTCGTTGGTTAAGTGCTGATATTGGCGGGTTGGATTCGGATTGGATATCTCGCCCCGGCTATTCACCACTCGATGCCAAGGCAGACGAGTCTCCGCGGGCAGTCGAGCGAGTATGCGGCCCACAAGCCTGGCCTGTTGAGGCATACCGGCAAGGTGAGCGATTTGTCCGTAGGTGGCGACCCGTCCCGCAGGAATGCTGTTAACCAGCTGCCAGACTAGCACTTCAAGCTGTGCTGTTGGCGTCATCTGCTTGTTTGTCACTGTCTGAAGTTACCTCTGCGTGACGGAAGATGAAAATATATTTGGGCTGTCGGGTTGACTCTCAATAATTCGCCCATATTATTAGCACTCCAAAAGGGAGAGTGCTAAAAAATCGCCCCGAGCCACAGAAATAGTGGGTTTGCTATCCTGCCGACAGACTGATTGATCAGCGCTGTCTGGCCAGAATGGTTCAGGCCTGGTGTCATCTCTGGTGTGCCAAAGCGATAGTTTAGTTATTTTTATATTGTTCCACAAATAGCAGTGCTGGTTCGGCACGAGCAATTTGATCCAGAAATGGGAGAAATGAATGAATATCCGTCCATTGCAAGATCGTGTGGTTGTCCGCCGCATGGAAGAAGAAACCAAATCAGCCGGCGGGATTGTACTGCCAGGTTCAGCTGCAGAAAAGCCATCCAGAGGCGAAGTCCTTGCGGTGGGTCCAGGCAAGAAGAAAGAAGATGGCGGTCTCGTGCCCGTGGACTTGAAAGCAGGCGACAAGGTTCTCTTCGGTCAGTACTCCGGCAGCACCGTGAAAGTTGATGGGGAAGAGCTCCTCATCATGAGTGAAAGCGAAGTGTTTGGCGTAATCGAGTAAGACGACCAGCATTAACCATCCAAGATATTGAGGAATTAAGAATATGACAGCTAAAGACGTAAAATTTGGTGATTCTGCGCGTCAACGCATGCTGGCTGGTGTGAACTTGCTGGCTGACGCTGTAAAAGTCACACTGGGCCCAAAGGGCCGTAATGTCGTTCTCGACAAGTCTTTTGGTGCACCCACAGTGACCAAAGACGGTGTTTCTGTTGCGAAAGAAATCGAGTTAAAAGACAAGTTTGAAAACATGGGCGCCCAGATGGTCAAGGAAGTTGCTTCCCAGACTTCTGATGTTGCCGGTGACGGAACAACCACAGCGACAGTTCTGGCTCAGGCAATTCTGAACGAAGGCCTGAAATCAGTGGCTGCCGGCATGAACCCAATGGACCTCAAGCGCGGCATCGACAAGGCTGTGGCAGTTGCCGTAGCTGAAATCAAGAAGCTGGCCGTACCTTGCAGCGATAGCAAGACCATCGCCCAGGTCGGTAGTGTTTCAGCCAACAGTGACACTCAGGTCGGTGACATTATTGCTGAAGCTATGGACAAGGTTGGTAAGGAAGGCGTGATCACAGTTGAAGAAGGCAGTGGTCTGGAAAATGAACTGGACGTTGTAGAAGGCATGCAGTTTGATCGTGGCTACCTCTCGCCTTACTTCATCAATAATCAGGAAAGCATGAGCGCCGAGCTGGAAGAGCCTTACATCCTGTTATTCGACAAGAAAATCTCTAACATCCGCGACATGCTGCCAATTTTGGAAGCCGTGGCCAAATCAGGCAAGCCATTACTGGTTATTGCTGAAGATGTTGAAGGCGAAGCATTAGCCACGTTGGTTGTGAACAACATGCGCGGTATCGTTAAAGTGGCTGCTGCCAAGGCACCAGGTTTTGGTGATCGTCGTAAGGAAATGCTGCAGGATATCGCCATTTTGACCGGTGGTACTGTGATTTCTGAAGAAGTGGGTTTGTCGCTGGAAAGCGCCACCATTGATGACCTTGGTCAAGCCAAGCGTGTCAGCCTGACAAAAGAAGCCACCACTTTGGTTGATGGCGCTGGCGTTTCTGCAGACATCGAAGCGCGAGTTAACCAGATCCGTACTCAGATCGAAGATACTTCCTCTGATTACGATCGTGAAAAGTTGCAAGAACGCGTAGCCAAGCTGGCCGGCGGTGTTGCAGTGATCAAGGTTGGCGCGGCTACTGAAGTCGAAATGAAAGAGAAGAAAGCCCGAGTCGAGGATGCACTGCATTCAACCCGTGCGGCTGTTGAAGAAGGCATCGTCCCTGGTGGCGGTGTTGCATTGATTCGTGCAATGCAGGCGCTAGATGGCCTGAAGGGCGACAATGAAGATCAGACTGTCGGCATCAACCTGCTGCGTCGTGCCATGGAAGCGCCAATGCGCCAGATCGTCACTAACGCCGGTGCTGAAGCATCGGTTGTGGTTGACAAGGTCAAGAGCCTGAAAGGTTCTCACGGCTACAATGCGGCAACTGGTGAATATGGCGACATGATCAAATTTGGTCTGCCAGATCCTGCGAAAGTCACGCGTACAGCACTTCAAGCAGCGGCTTCAGTGGCTGGCTTGATGATCACCACTGAATGCATGATTACCGATATCACCGAAGAAGGTGGAAGTGCGCCTGATATGGGTGGTATGGGTGGTATGGGTGGTATGGGCGGTATGATGTAAGACTGCTTTGGCAACAGGCGCGAGCTTCGGCTAGCGCCTGGTTCCCAGATAAAAGGCCTCGCGATTGCGGGGCTTTTTTTTGGGTTTTTTTGGCTTTTAGTCATGGGATTGATGGATGTTCAGGTTGTCATTGATGCCTTGCTGAGGCTGCCGACGGGGGCAAGTGACGCGGGGATGTCGGCCGGGCAAGTAAGGCCTGTTGATGCGTGATCATTTGTAGCGCCTAGTGGCGATGCAAAGTCGCCACGCTTGGTTTAGACTCTCAACTCGAATTTTAAACCCTAATTTGGAGAAGCAATGAAAGGCAGCGTCCATTACGAAACCCGCGGTCAAATCGCGTTACTGAGTATTGATAATCCACCTGTTAACCCCTTGAGCTCTGGGGTTCGTCAAGGCCTTGCCGACGGTGTGACTAAAGCCCTTGCTGATGACGACATCAAAGCGATTGTCATTACCGGTATGCACAGAGCATTTATAGCCGGCGCCGATATCAGTGAATTCGGTGCTGCGGCGACTCAGGGTGTGAGCCTTGGCGAAGCCATGCGTAAGATGGAAACCAGTACTAAACCGATTATCGCCGCGATTAATGGCACGGCCTTTGGTGGTGGATTAGAGGTCGCGCTGTGTTGTGACTATCGAATCGCCTCACCTACTGCGCCGTTGGGCCTGCCTGAGGTCAAGCTGGGCTTGTTGCCGGGTGCCGGTGGTACTCAGCGCCTACCAAGATTGATTGGTGCCGAAGCTGCGATCCAGGCGATTGTCTCCGGTGCCCCTATTATGGCGCCTGCGGCATTGAAGCTGGGTATCGTTGATCGCGTGGCCGAAGGAAACATTGTCGACGCCGGTATTGCCTATGCGGAAGAAATTGTCGCCGCTGGTGGCGCGACCCGCAAGATCAGGGATTTAGAGGATGTGATCAGTCAAGATCGTGGTAATACCGCGGTGTTTGAGAAGGCCCGGGCCCAACTTAACAAGACCCATCGAAATCAGTTCGCGCCAGAGCAAATTGTCAAATGCGTAGAAGCCGCTGTGAATGCCAAGACCTTCGATGAGGGTATGGCTGCCGAGGGCAAATACTTTGCCGAATGCATGAAAGATCCACAGCGTGAGGCATTAATTCATATTTTCTTCGCCGAACGAGCCGCGAATAAGATTCCTGGTCTAGGGAAAGACATGCCGCTGATCGAAATCAATAAGGGCTCCGTCATTGGTGCCGGTACCATGGGCGGCGGTATCGTCATGTGTTTCGCCAATGCGGGTATTCCGGTGCGCATGTATGACAATGATGTGGCGAACTTGCAGCGTGGCCTCAAGGTTATTGAGGGCAACTATGCGCGCACGGTCTCCAAGGGACGTCTGTCACAGGCCGATATGGACAAGCGTATGGCGCTGATCACGCCGACCGAGAACTTTGATGAGCTGGGCGATGGCGATATTGTGATTGAAGCTGTCTATGAAAATCTGGATTTGAAGAAAGAGATCTTCGGCAAACTCGACAAAGTGATGAAGCCTGGCGCTATCCTCGCGACTAATACCTCTGGTCTGGACGTTGACGCGATTGCGGCCATGACGACTCGCCCGGATCATGTTTGCGGCATGCATTTCTTCAGTCCGGCTAATGTCATGCGTCTGCTTGAGGTTGTTCGAGGCAAGGATTCATCGCCAGCAGTGCTGGGTACCGCCATGGCGCTGGGTAAGCGTCTGGGTAAGGTGTCTGTGGTAGCCGGTAATTGCCCGGGTTTCATTGGTAACAGAATGCTCGGTGGCTACACTCGCCAGGCCAGTATGATGATTCTTGAAGGCGCAACACCCGTTCAGGTCGATAAGGTGATCTTTGATTTTGGTTTGGCCATGGGTCCCTTCACCATGAACGATATGGTAGGTCTGGACCTCGGCTGGCGCGCTCGCAAAATGATGGGCGGCAGTAATGAAGTCACTGCCCGCATTCCGGATGCTTTGTGTGAGCTCGACCGCTACGGTCAGAAGAATGGTAAAGGTTACTACCAGTACGCGGAAGGCGACAGAACACCACGTCCGGATCCAGAAGCGGATGCGGTCATCCAAAAGGTGGCGAGCGAGTTGGGCTATACGCCGAAAAACTTCACGGATGAAGAAATTCTGAAGCGCTGCATGTACCCATTGATCAATATTGGGGCCAAGTTGCTGGAAGAAGGTCACGCCTTGCGAGCCAGTGATATCGATACGGTTTACGTCAACGGCTACGGTTTTCCCACCTATGTAGGCGGCCCTATGTGGTTTGCCGATACCCAAGGGTTGGCGAATGTCTTAGCGGACATCAAACGTTTCTATGAAGAAACGGGCGATTCGGTCTTCAAGCCATCGGCACTGTTGGAAAAGCTGGTAGCTGAAGGCAAAACATTTGCCGAGCTTGATGCTGCTGCCTGATCAAAGTCGGCTCCTGCTTAGGCAGGGGCCGCTTTTTTTCGACCCGCAAGTTTTTTGACTCGCAAGATCGCACGCTCCCGCCTTATGTTTTCCCCCTCGAATATTCCGGTTCAATTGATTAAGCTCTTGGTCTCAGCGCAGCCTATCAGTGTAGGTCATCGGTGCTGATTTGCTCAAAATCAAGCTTTGAATGAGGAGTAGATAAAATGGCTTACGTTGAGAACGCCACGGTCCATGATGCTGATTCCCATGTTATGGAGCTGCCTGGCACCATAAATGAATATCTAGAGGCCAAATACCGCGATCAATTTCAAGCGGCGACGCGCCATGGCTCGGAGGTCGAGAGCTGGGTTCAGGACGCTGTGAATTTGCAACAAAGTGCGGAGTTCAGAGCCGGTGATGCCGATAATATCCTACTACGCAAAAACTACCAGGCTTTGGGCTCCTTCCGCAATCAGGATAGACCAAAGGCCCTGGATCTGCTTGGCTTTACCTCTCAATTGGTGTTTACCACAACCGCTCTGAGTAATTATGGATTGGAACATGGTGATCATCCCGCACTCGCTATTGCCTCGGCGCGGGCTCACAATCGAATGATGGCGGATTTTTGTGCCGTCGACCGGCGTTTGTTGGCCACCGGCTATGTGCCTCTCGTTGATGTTAATGCCGCTGTAGATGTCGCTCGGGAAGCACTGCAACTGGGCTGTAAGGCGCTGGTGATTCCGTCACGTTGCCCCGCGCATCACTCACCCAGCCATATCGGTTTCGACAGTCTGTGGGCGCTCGCGCAAGAGGCCGGCGTGCCAATTCTGTTTCACGTGGGTGGCGAAGAAAAAATGGCGCCAGCGTACTTCGAAAACGGCCTGCCACGGGTCAAGGATTTCCATGGTGGTGATGAAAATTTCACGGCCGCGAGCTTTATGACGATCCCCTTGGCGCTCTGGCAAACCATGTCGATGCTGGTCATTGACGGGGTGTGTGATCGGTTTCCGCAGTTAAAGTTTGGGGCCATAGAGCTTGGCGCATCTTGGGTGCCGAGTTGGATGAGATTTCTGGATGCGGGTTTTGATGCCTTTCGCAAAGGCGAGGAGCGGCTACAGAAGCTAAAGTCTCGACCCAGTGAGATCCTCCAGCGCCAATTTCGAGTGACGCCATACCCCCACGAAGACACTGGCTGGATTATCCAAAATACCAGTGAAGATATGTGCCTGTTCTCGTCAGACTTCCCCCATGTTGAAGGTGGCCGTAACCCATTAAAACGCTTCAACGACTCATTGGAGGGGCTGTCGGCAGCGACCCAAGGTAAGTTCTTTCGGGACAATTTCATTGATCTAATGGGTCGAGGTCTGGATAAAGACTTGCATGATCATCCCGACATTCAGCTATCTAAAGCGTGAGCGATCCGCTGCCAGTCTGACCCAGGTATCACCGTTGCGGCTTATGCAACGGGAGACCTAAATCCGCTGGGCTTGAGGGTCAGTACTGAACAGTCAACGGCATCGAGCACCTTTTCAGCGGTGTTGCCGATTAAGAAACCGGGAATGCCGGTACGCGACATGGTACCCATGATCAATAAGTCGATCTTATGGTCCTTGACGAATTTGGGAATCACGACCTCTGCATGACCTTTCTCAAGGTGTTGGGACATAGCGCCATTAACCGGTAAATCAGCGGTGCTCTGAATGAGGGCTCGAAGGCTGGCATGGCTATTTTCCTTGAGCATTTTCATCATATCAGCGTATTCCTGACGGCCAATCAGGGTGCGCACGTGTGGTTCAAAATTAGGTTGCCAGGCGTTAAGCACATGTAGGTCGGATTTTTCAAGATTGGCCAAACCAGCAGAAAGATTAAGAATCTGTCGGGCCAATTGTTGCGCTTCCGATGTTTCAGTCAGATCCACCGCGGCGAGGATGGTATCAATTCGTTTTTTTCTGCTCGGCTTGATGATCCACACCGGGCAAGGGCACTTACGTAGCAAGCTAATATCGGTGTTGCCGAACAGGGTTGCTGCAACGGCATTGTGTTTGTTGGCCGATTTTACTAACAGATCGAAACGTTTCTGGATGATGGTCTGGATTACACCAATATAGTTTTTACCGGCGGCCACATGAATTTTAATGGACGGTGTGCCGCCCTCATGAAATAGCTCTTTGACCAGTGCTTCCAATGCTGTTTTGCGCTCTTTGATCAATGCTTGTTGAAGCCTTTTGAGTGTCGGCTTGAGTCTGGCATCATTCGAGTCCACCTCGGCAACCACATCCATGACTGTCAGTGAGGCTTTATTGTGCAGCGCCAGTTCGGCGGCGCGCTGCAAGGCGATTGTTTCACCTTTTGCGCCGTCAGCAAAAAAAAGGATCTTCTTGAATGTATTCATTTGGCAGAACTCCAGGGAAAGGTTTTTAGTGCGGTGGTAAAGGCTTCCAGTAAGGCAACAGAGGCTTTGCCGGTATGCATATATTCGCCAGGACCGACGTCATGGATCCGGTGCAGCTGTCCGGCCCAAATGATTGGCTCTGCGCCAGTTTCTCGAACCTCGATCACAATTTTGGCTAAGAATCTTAGAGAATTGCCGGTGGCAATGCGCTCGTCAAAATCGTCACTGGCTTCATCGAGGCTAAAGTTTTCCTGTTCGTACCGAAGTACGACGGCCAGGTCGGCACCGTCCTCTTGGAGTTCCATCCCATGACTTGTGAAGGCCACGGCGAAATTGCTGACCATTATGGGACCGAGAAAAGCCGGCATGTCGCCGGTGGATACCGAGAACGTCTGGTATTGCCCCGCTGGGCAACAGATCAATAGGCGAGTACCGATGCTCGCAGGGTGGGTTGCGCAACTAGTAACAAAGAGCGAAAGCAGGCAGATGAAGTAGAAACGCTGGCCCATGTGTCGATATCTATCAGGGTTGAATCGGTTCACTTTGGATTCCAGTTCAAACGAATGAGGATCTGCTTAATTGTCGAATTCTGCCATGATCAGCATCAATCTAATGGCGTTAAAGGCGTCTGCATCCCCCTTCAGCCGAGGTTAGCTGATGATTGAAGGTCAAGGCGCAGGTTGTACCCTATCTGGGTTAACCGCCTTGCGTTTGTCCTGCAGGTACCATCTGGGTTCGAGGCGGTGCGGGCTGTAACGGTCAGATTGGTAAAGGTAATAGTGTTTCAAAAATATCAATGTTACTATCGCTCTACGAGTAGGCTAACCAGCGATCCCGCAATAAAAAGTGGGCGTAACCCAAGAATAAGTTAGAGAGGGCTTAAATGGACAACATCACACTGTTTACCGCGGGCGGAATAGATTATTTGTTTAGATGGGGACATTTTCTGTCTGGTGTAACCTGGATCGGGTTGCTCTACTATTTCAATTTTATTCAAGGCGAGTATTTCAAAGAGGCTGATGCCGCACATCGCTCGGGCGCCATTCAAAAGCTGGTACCGCGGGCACTGTGGTGGTTTCGATGGGGTGCAATGTTTACATTCCTGACCGGCGTCGTATTGCTGGGCAATCGGCATCAGGGGCTGACGTTGGACATTGGTATTGGCGCGACGTTGGGTACCATTATGTTCTTGAACGTCTGGATGATTATCTGGCCGAATCAAAAAATCGTGATTGCTTCAGCAACCCAGGTTGCTCAAGGTGGTGACGCGCTACCCGAGGCCGCCGCAGCAGCGCCAAAAGCCGCGTTGGCATCACGAACTAATACTCTGTTTTCCTTGCCGATGTTGTACTTCATGGGATCTTCGGCTCACATGCCTAGCGGAATGCTGACCGACCCGGCCAGTTCGAACGCCTTAATCGCGATTATGGTTGTGATCTTTGCTTTGGCGATTAATGGCATCGTGGGTAAGCAGGGTCCTTTGACCACCGTACGCGGCGTCATTGTTAGTGGCTTTGTCTTGACTGCAGTACTGTATGGTCTGACAGTCGCGCTCTAGTCATATCGGTACAGCATGATCCATGGGCTCCTTCTTAGGGGCCCTTTTTTATTATTGAAACCCATTGCAGGACTAGCCGTCATGGTTGATAACCGCAGCGATCTCGATTTGATTCCAGCTATCGCCCCAGCGAAAGATGAAGTCGCATCGTACCGGCGTAGTGGTCGTTCTGATGCGCCAAAGCAAAGTAACTTCAACGGTATTCTGGTCTTTGCCCTGGTCCTGATGGCGATTGTTATGGGTGTCGGTGGTTTTGCCTTGTATCAAATTCAGCAGAAGCTAGATCAGTCAAATCAGCTGTTGGATGAAGGCCAAAAAAGTATCCGTGACCTTAATGATCGGCTGGCAGCAACCGGCACTGATGTCTCGAAAACCCTACAGGTAATGCAGGCTCAGCAGAGTACTAATCTCGGTGAAATAGATAAGCTCTGGGCAGTAGCCTACCGTCAAAACCGGCCTCGGATTCAAACGATTGAAGAAACGCTGACGAAGCTGACGGCGATGGACAAGAAATTGGATGCGCAAATGGCGAATCAGGTGAGCAGTATTAACAAGGTTGCTGAACGCTTCGAAAAATTATCGGCGCAGATGATCGCAGACAATAAAGAGCAATCTACTAGCATCGCACTGATTCGAGGACAATTTCAAAGCCAAAGCACGTCGTTGGAAGGTTCTCGTCTTAGTCTTTTAGCGTTGGCTAAGCAGGTGAAGGATGTGGAGGAGGCGATTGCTGTATTTGATCGATACCGGCAGCAAAACAACCAGCGTTTACTAGAGATTCAACGTCAATTGCAGGCTCAACCGCAGACCCCGTGATTGTCTCGGCGATTAGCAAGCAGACAGATTCAAATACCCACGGTAGCTAATAGCATCGCCTTCAGAAGTTAGAACGTTGAAGGTTTAACAGGCCGCTGTTCTCTGCGCGGCTAATTCAGGTTTTAATCTCATTGAAGCCGGTGCGCACAGGTCTTATTTCACCGGTATCCACGACGTTCAAGCAGTTGTCGAAGATCTAAGCATGGACGCTTTCCGCAGCCGCTTGAAGCATTACGCCAGCGTATAGAATTAGCGGCAGCGTACAGATGCTCTGCTCCATTGAGGTTACTTGATCGTGTAACTAATACCGGAGGAAAACCCGACGTTAGTGCTTTCCAGGCCGAATTCTGGCTGAGAATCATACTTGTAGTCAGCGCTGAATTGCACCGCTAGATACTCGCTGAGTCGAGCTTTAAGGATGAGCAACATGATGCTGCGCATATCGGCAGGTTGATTTAAAGCCGGCTGTACATAGGCTGAGAGGCTTACGCTGGCATTCGGTACGATAGTCAATGGCATGGCCACAGTCACATACAAGTTGCCACGCCACAGGCGTTGAGATTGTTCGATATCGACGTAACGTTCGTGCTCTCGAATCACGCCCATACCGAGTAAGCCACGTTGGTCCTGCTTGCCTTCGATCCACTCGTAACGATAGCCAGCGCCGAGCACCTCGCGCCGCTCGAGCTTTTTAAATATATCCTGAGAATACTGGCTGAAGATCTCTGCACCGTGAGATCCACTTAGTTTATGGGTGTAACGCAGGTGAGCAAAAGTGCTGTCCTCGCTCTTAACTTGATTGGTCTCGGCCACATCTACCGAGCCCACAAACAGCCACGTTGAGTCTTTCTGCCGGTGAATTGTGTGGTTCTGCAATTTGAAGGCGCTCTGATCTTTGTTGCCAGATGACCCCTTGAAGTTGAAATTGAAGACGCTAAAGGTGCTGGCATCGAAGTTCGAGAAGTATTCGTCATGAACGTCGACGATGGCATATGCGGGTAGTGCAACAAGAAAAACAGCAACAACGATAAATCTTTTCACGAACACAGTTCTCAGATTATTTAGGGCGACAGTGTACCTGATTGGACCGCGATCATGCATGCCTTCTGCGCTGACAACAAAAGATGGATTCTTTTTGGCCGCTCGTACTGCTAGGTGGAACGCTACAATTGAGGTGGCAACAGTGCATCGTGAAGAAGCCTAAGTGTTTACTGTGCTTTCTCGATGTCGTGGCGCTAAAAAGTTGGACGAATCGGGGAAAAGGTTATCCACCCACAGTCTTCTAAGGATAGAATACGTCAGTGACGCGGGTGTAACTCAGTTGGTAGAGTACTAGCTTCCCAAGCTAGTTGTCGCGAGTTCGAATCTCGTCGCCCGCTCCATATAAATCAATGGGTTAGCAGAAATCCCGCCTAGAAATTGCGCCGTGTATTCTCAGTGGGGCATGAGTGGGGCGGCGTTTCGCTGCATGCTGCAGCAGACCGGGATGCTCGCGGGCATTACCTACCTTTACGGGCGCGTCGTGCCGTTTCCGGGCAACTATGTGGCGGACCTGTTCTCGGCACTGATCGGCAATGTGCCCCTGCCCACCGCGCTGCTCAAGGCCGATCCACAGATGGGTGACCAGGATTGGTTGTTGCTGACCTATGCCGTGGGTGGCGGTGGCTCACTACTGGTGATTGGCTCGGCGTCGGGTATTGTCACCATGAGCAAAGTACCGGGTTTGACCATGGCGCGCTATACGCCCCATGTGTTACTGGCTTATACGCTGGGTCATGGCGGGGTGATGCTGATGGGTTACTGGTCGCCCTAAAGGCGCTGCGGTTATTGCGTGCCCAGTTTCTTCTCATAAGCCCGCAGCGAACCCCTGCAATGGTCGAGGAACCGCAGGGTGACCCGGCGCATAGGCGCATCGGCACCCGTCATGAACGCGTACTCATGGGTAAAGTCGGGTGCGAAGCGGCGAAGCGCCACGCCCCTATCAGCATATTGAACACCGAGTATTTCGTTGATAATGGCGATGCCGGTACCATCCCGGGCAAATGCACAGGCGGAACTCACCGTATGGGTCTCGACTCTGACATTCATGGTTACACCGGCATCCAGAAAAGCAGCGTCAAGCTGTTGTCGGGAGACTCGACCCTTGCCGAGCAGTATAAGGGGTTCGCAGTCCAGATCGGTGACATTGATGACACGCTTGCTGGCCAGTGGATGCTTCGGTGGCAGGGCGCAGAGAGTGCCGGCCTTGATTAGGGGCTCGCATATCAGACCCGGATGTTCTACTGGCAGCTTGATAAAGCCGCAGTCAACAGCGCGCAGAGCGACCATGTCCCTGGCTGTTTCGACGCTCTGGGAATCGAGACTGACATGGACGTTGGGGTGCAGGGCTATAAACTCGGAAATTACCCGCGACAACAGTCCCTCTGCCAGGCTGGGTGGTGAAACAATAGTGAGTTCACCAAAGTCAGCGTTACGCAGGTTGCGCGCCAGTTCGGAAACACGGTCGATGCTCTTCAATGCCAATTCTACTTCTTTGTGAAACAGCAGTGCCTCGTGGGTGGGTACCAGCCGCCCCTTGTTTCGGTGGAACAGAGACAGACCCAGCTTGTGTTCCAACAGTCCTAACAATCGGCTTACGCCAGGTTGTGTCATGTTCAACTGTCGGGCCGCGGCAGTTGCTGAGCCCGTGTCGACGATGGCGCGGAAGCACTCCAGGCTCTTTAGGTTGAACTCAAGCAGGGCATTGTCCATAGCCGGCTAATTCCTCTTTAGTACATCTATAACAAAATGGTATGAGGTGATCAAAAAATTGCATTGTATAGCATGCGGTGATTTTCTTGTATAGAGTTTCTATTCTGTAAATTTGACGGCGACTCTGACAGGCAAGCCTGTGGCCAGGGTCATGACAAAACGCTTATATGAAGCTCATGTAGTGCTAACGAAGTTTAAAGAGGTGCTCAGGATGAAAAAGCCCACTGGCATATCGCCAAATGTGTTCCCGCTGTTAGGAATGACTCTGGCCAGCTTGCTGGCGCCACCACTGTTAGCCGAAAGTGCTGGTGCCGGGACGTTGGAAGAGGTCGTCGTTACCGGTTCACGCATCAAGCGTCAGGACGAAGTGTCCAGCAGTCCGGTGCAGACGCTCAGTGAAGATGACCTGCGCTTCGACGCATCCCTGTCCATTGGTGAGACACTGCAGAGTCTGCCTTCAGTGGGTTCCAGCCTCAATTCCAATGGCTCAGCGGGCACCAGTCACGGCACCAGCAGCATTAACCTGCGCAACCTGGGTGATAACCGCAGCCTGATCCTAGTTAATGGTCACCGTTGGGTTAACGGCGCCGGTACGCGCGGCTTCCGTGACTTTGTCGACCTGAATACGGTTCCCCAGGCGATGATCGAAAGGGTAGAAGTACTGCAGGATGGTGCTACTGCGATCTATGGCGCAGACGCCATCGCCGGTGTGGTCAACCTGCATACGTATAAAAATTTCGAAGGAATACGGCTCAAGAGCATGTTCAGTTCCAGCAGTGAAGGTGACCGTGATACCCAGGGTATTGATGCACTTGCTGGTTACAACTTTGGTGAAACTAACGTCACCATGGCCATCTCCTACGTAAACCAGGACCCGATCCTGACGCAGGATCGCAGTCTGACCGCGATACCCCTGAACGGTCTGACTGTCGGTACACCCGAGGGCTTGTTTCGTGAGGACAACGTCAAACCGCTACTGGGATTTACTGTGCCTACAGCTGGCATTACACGTAACCAGGGTGCTGACGGCAGCGTGCTGGGTAACTGGCGCGCGGTAAATACCTCAACTGATCGATTCAATCGTTATGCAGACAACTATGTTGTGGCGCCGTTGGAACGCACTTCTGTGTTTATGCAGAGCACAACCGCTTTGTCTGACACAATGGATCTGACTGTTGAGGCGCTCTGGAACAAGCGTATTTCGAACCAGCAATTTTCTGCTGCCTTGTCCGTTGTTCGTGGTGGCAGTCGCGGTTTCATCATTGCCAATGACCCGCGCGTCAACCCGTTCGGCGTCGAGTTCAGCGGTTCCGACTTCCGGCATGACAGTTTTCTGGTGGAAAACGGCCTGCGCGACAACGTTCAGGAAGTTGAAACTACTCGATTCGGCGTCGGCCTGACGGGTGAGCTGAGCAATGGCTGGAGCTGGGATACTTTTATCTCCATGGCCAAGAACGAGGCGACCTTCGAGTCCCGCAACCAGGTAGATCTTGACCGCCTGGCCCTTGGCCTGCGCGCCTGTGATACCACCGGCATCACTGCTGACGTGTCCGATCTCGCCAGCGGTTGCGTGCCGGTTAACCTGTTTAATACCCTGACTAGTGCCATGGTGAGCTATATCAACTTTACCGGTCGCGACAGTAACGAGGCAGAGCAGTTTGACTTTACCTTCAACTTGACGGGCAACCTCTGGGAAATGCCGGCAGGTGACCTGGCCTTTGCGACCGGTGTTGAGCACCGCCGCGAGAGTGGTCTGGACACACCGGACACGGATATCAATCGTGCGCCCAGAGTGAACACCTATCGGGCTACCAGTTCCGCCCCCCGGGACGGTACCGATGCCGAGTATGATCTCAGCGAGCTGTATGTTGAATTCAATATCCCGCTGCTGACTGATCACGCCATGGCCAGAAGCTTGAGCCTTGATCTTGCCAGCCGTTACTCTGACTACAGCACCTTCGGCAGTACTACCAACAGTAAGGTGGGCTTCAGTTACGTACCTTTCGATGATCTGCTGGTTCGTGGTACCTGGGCGCAGGGCTTCCGTGCTCCGTCATTGCTTGAGCTCTATGAAGGCACCCGCCTGACCAACATTCCTGTCACAGACCCCTGCAGTGGCGGCGGTGCAGGTTTGCCCGGTTGTGCCGGCGTGCCTGCCGGATATGTGCAGATTGCCGGTAACGCGCCTGCCACCGTTGGTGGTAACCCAGGCCTGAGTCCGGAAACCTCCACCAATACATCCTTTGGCCTGGTGTTCACGCCTGCCGCCATCGAAGATTTCAGCCTGACTGCCGACTGGTACCAGATTGAAGTAGAAGACACCATCAGCAGCTATGGTGCCCAGAACCTGCTTGACCTCTGTGCCAGCGCCAATCAGCGTTGTAATTTCATTACCCGTGATGGGGCAGGCGAGATCACAAATCTGATTGATGGTCCTATCAACCTTAACCGTACGGAAGTATCCGGCTACGACCTAGTGGGCCGTTATGGTATGGAAACAGCGATGGGTGGAATCAACCTGACACTGTCAGGCTCGCGCCTGCTGCAGTTGGTGGAAGAGTCGACCCTGGCCAATGGCACCGTTCTGGTTACGGACAAGGTTGGTACTGCGGCCAGCCGTGAGTCCTATCCGAAGTGGCGCGGCATGCTGCGTGCTGCCTGGCAGCGTGACGCCTGGTCGGCCAACTATTCGGCCCGCTACATCGGCAGCACAGAAGAAACAGCTGGCGGCACACCCAGGGGTATTCCTTCAGTGACCTACCACAACATCAACGGCAGCTATGATTTCAGCGCGCAACTGGCGTTACGTCTGGGTGTGGATAACGTTGCTGACAAGCAGCCCCCGTCATCACTGACGAACACCAACATCAACTTTGACCAGAACACTTATTCAGCTGTGGGTCGTTTCTGGTACATGCAATTCACCTATAATGCTGATATCTAACTGAGCCCCCGCCAGGGGCTGGCCATTGCTCCAGTCCCTGGTTTTTTACCTACTCTGCATTTCGGATGACATGCTATGACAGCTGTAAAACCTGCCGGGCATATTAATCCCATCATTGTCCTGCTTGGTATTCTCATGCTGGCCATGGTTATGACCCACTTGGTGGACTCAGGAAGCTTTGAACGGGACGGCAAATTGGTCATCCCCGGTACCTACGAGACGATCGAAAAAGACCGCAGCTTTGGTACGTCGACTCAGGCGTCAACGGCTGCGGCATTGGCTCGACCGCTGAATCTGATTGATACATTGATGACTATCCCGGCAGGCCTGGAGCGCATGTCGGGGCTGATTTTCATGGTCATGCTGATTGGTGGCATGTTCGGTATCCTGACCCGCTCCGGTGCTATTGATGCCGGGCTGGAGCGATTGTTGCACTCCATGCAGGGCAATGTTTACCTGCTAGTGCCGTTGCTGATGACTGTTTTTGCCGCCGGCAGTACCTTCCTGGGGCTTGCCTCCGAGTATCTGCTGGTCATTCCACTGATGGTAGCCATGATGCAGCGACTCGGGCTGTCGGCTATTCTCGGTCTTGCCATTGTTACCATCGCCGTTAAGGCCGGCTACCTGGCCTCAGTGACCAACCCGATTCCCCTGACCATTGCCCAGCCTCTTGTAGGCTTGCCCATTTTCAGTGGTGCCGGTCTGCGTTTCGGTTTCTTCATGGTATTCCTTGCTGTGGGTATCGGCTTTACCTTGTTGATGATTCGTCGGGAGGGATTCAAGGCCCAGGTCGTCAGTGACTTTAATGGTCGCTCTCTATCAGTACGGCATCGACTGGTGCTTGGCTTGCTGGCTGTCGGTGTCGCTGTCCTGGTGTATGGCTCCAACCAATGGCATTGGCACTATCGTGAACTGTCCGCCTACTATATAGGCCTCAGTTGCTTGTTAGCAGCAGCCGCAGGACTGGGTGCCAGCGCTGCCGCCGACGCCTTTGTTGACGGCATGAAGAAGGTGCTGATGGCCAGCATGCTGATCGGTGTTGCCTCTGCGGTTGCCATCACCCTCGAGCAGGGCCGGATCCTCGATACTATCGTCCATGGCCTGACCGCCCTGATCGGTGAGCATGGTGCTTACGTGTCGGTCATTGGCATGTTCATTTCCCAGCTGCTGCTGGATTTCCTGATCCCGTCAACGTCAGGGCAGGCGGCTGTCAGCATGCCCATTCTGGGGCCCCTGGGTCAGCTCACAGGCGTGCCTCCCCAGTCGACGGTGCTGGCATTCCTGTTTGGTAATGGCATCACGAATATGCTCACGCCCACGTCGGGTACTCTGCTTGCCTATCTCGCGACGGCGCAGGTGGGTTGGGTTGAGTGGGCCAGGTTTATCTTTCGCTTGTGGCTGGTCTATATCGTCATTGCAGCACTATTGTTGTGCTTTGCTGTCAGTCTGGGGGGCTGATCCATGGTTGCGAATACTCCCGAGATTTCTGACTGCATCGTTGAATCCAATGTTCTCGTCAGCATGCGTGACGGCGTGACACTGGCAACAGATATCTATCGGCCGCGCAGTGCGACTGGCCCGTTACCCGTGCTACTGGAGCGTACTCCCTACGACAAGTGCGGCGTCAGTCGGACCGATACTTCTCTGGCAAGGCCCGAGCCTTTGACCCGGGTTGAGCTGGCAACATTTTTCGCCTGTCAGGGTTATGTAGTCGTGGTTCAGGACTGTCGTGGCCGCTATGGCTCCGGTGGCGTCTTTACCAAGTACATCAACGAAGCTGAGGATGGTTTTGACACCATGGCGTGGCTGATAGAACAGCCTTGGTGCGATGGCCGCATCGGTACCATGGGCTTCTCCTACGGGGCTCATGCCCAGTGCGCCCAGGCCTGTCTCAACCCACCGGGTCTTGCCTGTATGTTTATGGATTCTGGCGGTTTTGCCAGCGCCTTTCATGGTGGTATCCGGCGCGGTGGTACCTTCGAGCTGAAGCAGGCCACCTGGGCGTACCGGCATGCCTTGCGGAGTCCGGTAACTGCGCGAGACCCGAAACGGCTGGCGGGACTGCTGGCACGGGACATTGTCGACTGGTTTCAGGATATGCCCTGGTACCCTGGGCACTCGCCCCTGAGCGCCGCACCGGAATACGAAGACTACCTGTTTCAGCTCTGGCGTGAAGGCTGTTTCAGCGACTACTGGCGCCGGGCGGGCCTATATGCAGAAGGATTCTACGACACCTTTGCCGATGTCCCCACGGCCATCGTCGGCAGTTGGTATGACCCCTATGTGCTGACCTCCGTTACGAATTTTAATGCCCTGAGTCGCCTGAAGCAGTCGCCGATCCACCTACTGATGGGTCCATGGACTCATGGCGGGCGCTCCAGAACTCATGCAGGTGACGTGGACTTTGGCGCTGCGTCGAGTCTCGATAAGAATATCTCGGCTGACTATAACCAGCTGCGCCTGGACTGGTTCAATCGTTGGTTGAAAGCGGACATCGGCACTGCGGAAAAACCCCTCGAAGACCCTGTTAGATATTTCCAGATGGGCGGTGGCGATGGCCACAAGAATGCAGCAGGCCGATTGAATCACGGTGGTGTCTGGCACAGCGCCAACAGCTTTCCACCTGCTGACACGACAATACACACATGGTACCTGCGGCCAACAGGGCAGCTTGGTGTTGATGCGCCAAAAACGGCAAGTGATATGGTCTATGACTATGACCCGAATGACCCGGTGCCCACCCTCGGTGGTTCTCTGACATCCGGTGAGCCTGTGATGGACGGCGGTGCCTATGATCAACGCGACAAGCCGGGACTGTTCCGATATGCAGGGGAGAATACGGGGCAGCCGCTGGCCGACCGCGAGGACGTGCTTAGCTTTGTGTCGCCGGTATTGTCAGAAGATCTTATTGTGACAGGTGCTGTCGCGGTGCAACTGTGGGTCGGATCTGACTGCCCTGACACGGACTTCACCGTTAAACTGATTGATGTTTATCCGGCCAGCGACGATTATCCCGACGGGTTTGCCATGAATATCACCGATGGTATTTTTCGCATGCGCTACCGACAGGGTTGGGACCGGGAGGAATTCATGCAGGCGGGTGAGATTTACCCCATCATTATTGAACCCTTCGCTACCAGTAATCTCTTCCGGGCCGGCCACCAGTTGCGAATCGATATATCCAGCAGTAATTACCCCCATTTCGACCGAAACCCGAACACCGGTGAACCGGAAGGCGATAGTCGGCATATCCGGGTTGCCCGCAACCGCATTTATCTGGGTGGCGAGCATGCTTCGCGGCTGTTATTGCCTGTCTCATCTGACGCAAGCGCATAGGTACAGCCGTTATGAACCATCATCGACGCCAACTGTTACGCATGCTTGCGATCCTGCCCTGGCTGGGTTACGCGCAGCGCTCCCTGGGGGCTATCACTAACCATGATGGCCGGTTGCGAATAACCCTGACGGGGCAGGCGCTGATGAAGCATCCTCTATGTGCTGACCCTTACCCCGGGCTGGCGGCTATCTGTCGAGAGCTGCAGGCGGGCGATATTACCTTCACTGACCTGGAGGTCGCGATCCAGACGCCTGCCTCGGGCTTACCCACACGGGATACTGAGTTTCAGCACGCGGTACCAAAGACGGTATTGAGTTGCCTGCGGCAAATGGGTTTTGATCTACTGGCCCTGAGCAATAATCACGCCTGGGATCTGGGGACTGCTGGTATCCTTGCTACCCGTGACGCGGTGCTTAAGGCCGGGTTCTCAGCGGCGGGTACGGGTGTGAATCTGTCAGTCGCAACCAGCGCGGGCCGATGTGCCGCGATTGGCGGCGAAACGGTGGCGCTGGTGTCCATGGCGACTGGCAAGATCAGGGACGGTGGCGCGGCAACTGACGAGCGCGCGGGTGTTAACGAGCTGAAACTCAACGCCGCCGGCGTGCCGGATGAGGTTGATGCCAGCCGTAACCTGGCGGCCATTACTGCTGCGGCAGACAATGGTGACCTGGTCATTGCTTACCACCACAACCATGACTGGGGCGATGATATGGCTATTACAAGACCCTGGTCCAGGGTCTGGGCGAGACGCTGCATTGATGCCGGTGCCAGTCTCTATATTAGCCATGGTGCACCTCTGTTGCATGGCATCGAAGTCTACCGGGGCAAGCCTCTGTTCTTTGGTCTCGGTAGCTTGGTGTTTCACTCCCGCACACAGTTGGGTCACTATCCACCGGTGGTCTGGCAGTCTGCCATCGCCCATGTGGAATTCGATGGAGGTCGACTCTCTGGTGTCAAGCTAGTGCCCGTCGAGCTTAATGAGTCAGGTGATGATCCCCAACGACCGCTGGAGACCCGCGGGCGACCGCGGCTTGCTACGGGTCAGGCAAGCCAGGATATACTGCAGCGACTGGCTGATTTGTCGAAACCCCTGGGTACAGAAATGAGTCTAAAACAGGGCTACGGTGATCTGCTGATCTGACCCGAGTCTCTCATGCGCAGCCAGTCAAGGCTGGCGCCGGGTCTCAACACTTTCACCCTGGCGCTCCAGCAGTATGCTGATGTCATTGATTCTGGCATTCAGCTTATATCCAGCCAGTGTCCGTTTATAACTTACCAGCTGTGAGGGCGTATCGTCAGGCAGTTGCAGCGGGTAGCTGCCTTACGCCGTATAGTCACGTTGCAACTTGTCATCGGTGTAACGCAGCAGTGTAATGACGTCACCCTGTATTGTCTCGTCAGGTATCCCGAAGATCCAGCTCGACAGAGTATCGAAGACCAGGAACGACACGGGTGCGATGCCAACGAGTAATACAGGTTTGATGCCCAATCGAATGCGTGCTTTTTGAGGCGCAACTGCGGGAGTAGCCTCGATATCATCCGTCGCTTTTTTAAGCTTACCCTCGAGTTCTGACATGGTTTTTAAGGCGATAGGTTGAGACTTTTGGCGGCGGACGCCGAGGCAGTGTCACCGTCGGGACCGGCAACAGTCGCGACGACGCTGATAGCCAGGTTGGTCTTCTGATTTGCAGGCAGTTTTGCTTGAATCGAATCCATATTCCACTGCGATATTTCCACATTGCCGCCGCCTGTGTTACCACTGCCATCACTGATCTGTCCGCCGGCGGGCAAGCCTTGCAGTTTAACCGTCTGAACCTTGCTGTCAGCATCGACGGGTGTCACCTGAACGCTGATGGACAGGCGAGAGCCGGGTGGCACCAATGCCATGACTGTGTCCACAGCGACTGACTCGACGCCAAAATCGCCTTGCATCTGAACCTGATTCGAGGCTGAGTCGCTCAACCCGCACCCCGCACCCTGGGAGCGTAGGGCGAGCACCAGGCCGTCAGCCTGGCTGTTGGTATACAAGGGAGGCTGTTGGGCAATCTGTGCATCGGTGCTTAGTCACTGAGATCCTGCACAGCGAAGAGTATTGTCACCAGCGACCTGGCGCTGTTTATCAACGCTTGCTGGAAAAGCATCAATATCATTGCTCTTTGAGCGCGATGCACCGCATTCTTCGTACCCCGAAGGCAACTGGCCAACTTTTTGGCCAACTTTGCACGGTGTGTGGTGTTCTGTCATGCTGATGAAACTTATAAATCATTGAAAAAATTGACTTTGTGGGCACAGCTAATCACAGCGAATCACGCCGCGAAGAGTTCGAATCTCGTCGCCCGCTCCATATAAATCAATGGGTTATGTTGAATCTTCCGACCGTAGTCTGTGGTATGACTTTCCGCAGAGTGCGCGGCGCACTCAAATTGAGATGTTGCCAAGGGCATCAACGAATACGGTAACCCAGACCAGCCACTTCCCCTTAATGACCTCCAAGCCGCTGATAGATCGCCGTGAGAATGAGTTAGCGATATGCCAGGTGCCAAGTCCAGCCGGTCGTGGCGGCATACCTGAGAAGTTTGACTATATGTGAACAAATATTTGGGCCAGTCGCACCGAGTATGAAGCTGTGATGGCCGCATGGTCACAAGAAGGTCAGGCGGTGCAAGCGGCTTTTGATGCTGTAGTCACCAGTAGTGCAGAGCAGACTTTTGAACTGGCGCCACGGATGTCGGCTTCAGAGTAAAGATCAAATAACAAATAACAGGCAGATAACAGGCCGATAAAAGTCAGGTAATATGAACGACTAACACTGACATCGAGACTTCGGCGTTAGTCGTTTTTGCTCAGTCCATTGCCACGCACCTTAATCTTCGCGAAATGGCATTGCCTAGCATGCTCATTCCCCTGAAACCGCTAATTTATCCAGCGATGACAGGACTAATAACCCATGCTTATAGAGCATTAGGAACCCGTGCTAGTTGTGGCTGTCGTTGCTGTCGTTGCTGTTGTTGCTGTTGTTGACGTAGTGGTTGTTGTCGGTGGAGTGGGTATCGGTAAGCTAGTCGTTTTTTTATCGGAGGCGCTAACGATGGCGCCTAATGCGATCGCACCAACACCCAAGGCTGCAGCTGTAGCGACAGGCATGCCCGCTAATGTGTCAGCCGGCGCTGGGGTTGGCGCTTCTTCAGTGGCGGCCGAGGCTCCAGATACCAGAAAACTACCACACATTAATACAACCAGAGCGCTCCAGTATTTGCCGCTAGTGGTTTTTATGTGTGCGTTAGAATTTGAATAGTTGTCGCTTATGGATTTTTGATTATTCAACTTGGACTCCCGGTTCGATTGTTTACCCAGTCTGGGTCACGACACAATCTTACCGTCGCCTGCGCCTTTGAAAAGCCGAGATAGACGATCTATTGACTTGAAGCAAACTATTCCAAAAATACTAGAAATGCCCAGTGCTACTCAAATTTCACTCATCCAATATTGCCTAGCTGAGTCTGTTCAGTTGAGCGAGGGTGCGGTCTTTTGGTTCAGGCACTGATGAATGTAAGACGGATATCGTTGCCAGCGAAAATGAGTAGGGGGCTTAATGGTGTTGTTCAGCGCCAAGAAGGCCGCGCTGAAGCAGTCCTTCAGCCACTAAGACCTGCGCTATGAGACGCTAAGTTGGTGTTGTTCGCCCTCTTGATTGTTATCGTAAAATTCATGGGGCGAGATTGAGTGGTGGTTTTGCATAGCTTTTGCGAAACAAAGCTTGTCCTACATCAAGTCCGGTTTAGCCGGTCATCCTCCTGGTTCTATAGATCGCCTTCAACGGATAAACCGACCGTTCTATTGACCCGGCCGATTTATCCATGCGCTGCTCAATAGTCCTCAGCTTTGAAGATCAAAGCGATCAAGGCCCATTACCTTGGACCATGCCGCAACAAAGTCACGAACAAATTTCTCCTGGCTATCAGCGGCGGCATAAACTTCGGCGACAGAGCGTAGCTCCGAGCTTGAGCCGAAGATCAGATCCACTGGTGTGGCTCGCCATTTTAGTGCGCCACTTGTGCGATCCCGACCTTCGTAAATGCCTTCTGCGGTGGGTGATTTCGCCCATGTGGTTGACATATCCAGTAGGTTTTTGAAGAAGTCGTTGCTGAGTGTGCCCGGTCGGTCGGTGAAGACGCCAACGTCAGATGCGCCGGTATTGGCATTCAGCGCGCGTAGACCACCCACCAGAACGGTCATTTCAGGCACTGAGAGGGTTAGCATATTGGCTCGATCAACCAGCATGTCAGCAGGGGATCTGTGGGCGGTATTGCTAAAGTAATTGCGAAACCCATCAGCGGTGGGCTCAAGTACCGCAAATGACTTCACATCGGTTTGCGCCTGGGTTGCGTCCATGCGACCGGGGATGAAAGGTACCTTAACTTCTTGCCCGGCTTGCTTGGCGGCCTGCTCAATGGCCGCAGCGCCCCCTAATACGATCAGGTCGGCAAGGGATATCTGCTTTTTGCGCTGATTGAAGCCTTGTTGAATATCACCGAGGGTCTTCAGTACCTTGGCCAGCTCTGCGGGATTGTTGGCGGCCCAGTCCTTCTGCGGTGCGAGACGAATGCGGGCGCCATTTGCGCCGCCGCGCATATCGGTGCCACGGAAACTAGAGGCCGAGGCCCAAGCAGTTCTAATAAGCTCGGCGTTAGTCAGTCCTGTTGCCAGGATCTGGGACTTGAGCTTGGCAATGTCTCGTGCGTTGACGAGCTTGTGGTCAACCGCGGGGATTGGATCCTGCCATATTAATGCTTCAGCTGGTACCTCAGCGCCAATATAGCGCGCCCTGGGTCCCATATCTCGATGAGTCAGCTTGAACCAGGCTTTGGCGAAAGCGAGTTCGAATTCCGCTGGGTTGGCTAAAAAGCGCTTCGAGATCTCTCGATAGCTAGGATCGACCTTTAATGACAAGTCGGTAGTGAACATGATCGGCGCGTGGCGTTTGGTGGCGTCGTGCGCATCAGGTACCAAGTTAGATGCGGCAGAATTTTTGGGTATCCACTGGATCGCGCCTGCTGGGCTTCTGGTTTGCTCCCACTCGAAGGCGAACAGGTTGCCGAGATATTGCATCGACCAGGCTGTGGGTGTTGTTGTCCAGGCACCTTCCAGGCCGCTAGAAATGGTATCGCCAGCATTGCCAGTACCGCACGTGTTCTGCCAGCCGAGGCCTTGCTCTTCGATGCCGGCAGCTGCAGGCTCAGGACCGACGCAGCCCTTTGGCGCAGCGGCGCCATGGGCTTTACCGAAGGTATGGCCGCCAGCGATAAGCGCAACGGTTTCTTCATCGTTCATGGCCATGCGACCGAAGGTCTCACGAATGTCTTTGGCCGCGGCGAGCGCATCGGGTACACCATTGGGACCTTCCGGATTGACGTAAATCAGGCCCATCTGCACGGCTGCCAGAGGCTTTTCCAGCTGCCTGTCGCCGCTGTAGCGCTCGTCAGCCATGTACTCAGCTTCAGGCCCCCAATAGACCAGGTCAGGTTCCCAGTCGTCTACACGGCCACCGGCAAAGCCAAAGGTTTTAAAGCCCATGGACTCCATAGCCACGTTGCCGGTCAGAACCATCAGGTCGGCCCATGAAATGTTATTGCCGTATTTTTGTTTGATGGGCCAAAGTAATCGCCGGGCCTTATCAAGATTCACGTTGTCGGGCCAACTGTTAAGAGGTTCAAATCGTTGCTGACCGCCACCTGCGCCGCCGCGGCCATCCGTAACACGGTAGGTGCCTGAGCTATGCCAAGCCATGCGGATGAAAAAGGGTCCATAGTGACCATAGTCTGCTGGCCACCAAGGTTGTGAGGTGGTCATGACGGCCTCAATTTCCTGTTTCAATGCCTTAAGATCAATTGAGTTGAACCCGTCAGCATAATTGAACTCCTCGCCCAAAGGGTTGGACTCAGCAGCATGCTGGCGTAATGGCGTCAAATCGAGCAGTTCTGGCCACCAAAATTGGGTCGTCTTTGGCTTGCTATCGGCAAAAGCAAGGCTGGCACCAAACGGTAAAATCAGACAGGCGAGTAGCGCCAGTAACGATATCCTCTGTGTTGGTATTTGTCTCGGCATGGGGTTCTTCCTTTGGGTCAAGAATCAAAAGTCATCGGGTTATGTATCGGTTCAGGTACCGGTCTATGTATCCGGCTAGGTACTGGTGACAGTATCGAGCAAATTATTGGATAAGGGTTAACAGACAGAGTTGACCGCATTCCCATAGGGATGACAAATGGAATAAATTGATCGCAACATGCTAAAAAATCGATGGTCAGCCTGTGATCTAGGAGGTGTGGCGCTGATTATTCTAGTTAGTCTTAGCCGCAAACCAATGTCTCCGGGGAGCTATGTCCGAATAATATGCCTGATGAATTCCATCGGTGGCAATGCATTCAAGTGCAAACACTCGACTTAGATCAAGATATTGACAGGCAATGATCGCCTGCCTGAGCCTGAAAAATTGAAATTTCGCTAACGCGGGAAAGGTTTGGCGTACGTCGCAGCTTGCCGGGGCATGGTAAGTTTGTCTGAGAATGAGGGTTGCAGGATTTACGGATGTTGTTTTTTTGAAAATTGGGACGACCAAGACGTATAGCTTGATTCATGGTCGTCCCTGTAGCATTTTCTCCTTTCTCTCCATTAAGTCCGCAGAGAAGATCAGCGCGGCGATGTAAACGTCGTACTAATCATCTAATTCCACTTTAATGGCTTCGTAGGCTCCGGCGGTATTGCGTCGGGCTTTGACTTCAAATCTGTCCGTATTAGACACATGTGCTAAAAACTCGGTCAAGCTGACTTGACGATCGAATAATTCGAAGTAGGTTGAATCTAAAAAGGTGATGAGATTACCCTGCATAGTCACGCCCAGCTCATTGATAGCGCCATATCCCTCAAATTCAACTTGAGAGCCAGTATAAGCTTCCCCGCGGTCGTCGCTGATTTCGCTGGATTCCAGCTCGATCTTAGTGACGCGTAAGGTGCCGTCTGTACTTCTCACTACCTTAAGCTCAACGGCCGGGTTTATCAGCGATGTGAGGGTCGATAGAAATGTGGCTTGGTTGACTAAAGAGTAAGTTTCGTAGGTCGTCGTCGCCGTAAATTGAAGGTTATAGCCGTTGCTGAGTTGAAGGCTTGAGGTGTCAATGGCGGTGATAATACCTTTGAGTTCAAAACCGTACTCAGCGACGCGGCTCGAGTCGTCTGACCCAGATTCATTGGATTCGCTAACGTTTTCGGTTGGTGATTCCAGATTAACGGTTAATGCCTCGAAAATATTATTTTGGTTGACCGTCGCGTTGACTTCAACGTAGGGGTTCGAAACGGTGGAAGCGAAAAACGTGGCGCTATCAACTATGCGATTGTTAAACACAAACGTGGTTGAGTTTGTGAAGTTAATAACATTGCCGTAAAGCGTTAAAGCGGTCGTGCTGAAGGCGCTGGCGATGCCTTGAATTTCGATAGTGCTGCCTGCGTTGTCGACTCGCTGCAAATAATCCGCAGTATCAGAGTAACGCGTATAGGTGCCATCGTTCTCGATATGATAGTTTCCAACGGGGTCCTGTAAAAAGCCGTCGTCATCTACGTGGTATTGAACGCCGTCAGCAACAATGGCATTGCCGGCATAATCATCCAGGTCATCGTCGTTATCATCCCTGCCGATCCGGTATGCAATCAACAGGTCGCCAGTGTACTGTCCGCTGACCTCAACGAAGTCACCGACGACGAGATTCTGTGTGCGGAATCGTCGGTCGACGCCCGTTCCATCCTCCATCTGCGTGGTTGTCTGTACTGCGACGGTGATGCCAGCCACATCAAATTGATCTGTTGTGCGGTCAATGGCTGTCACTAAGCCTTCAATTTGTAAATTCTCAGGCAATCGGATGTAAACATGTTCGGCTACCAGTGTTTGCAAATCAGCAGATCTTAGACCTTGTATCAAAACGCGACTGGCCAACTTAACATCCGTGCTATTACCGCCGATATAGAGTGTCGATGTGCTGGTTAACACAGGATAGCCGTTGACGGAAAACCCACTACCGGCATTGACGTCGGTTACGCTGCCCTCTACCGATATTCGGGTGTTTAAATTACTAGTGTTAGGGCTATTGGTAGCAGATAGACCATAGTCAGTTTGATGGGCTTCAAGCTGAATGACTCTGGCGATAATGACATTTTGTGGATCCAAACTGCCATACACTTCAATCCACTGTTGTGTGCTGGGTGAGAAGTTAATGACGGCGTTTGAAAAATCTATGACCTGAGTGCCAAGCAGGAGAGTGCGGTTTAATGAGTCTACTTGTGTGACTAAGCCCTCCACTTTCAGCTCAGCGGGTGCGGAGGGTATTTGCAAATCAATTCTCGTGGCAAGCAAGCTGCCATCTGTCTGATCAAAGCCCGATACCTCGATGTTCTCACCAACAGTGAGTCCTGACAGTTCGGCAATGGCGAAATCATTGTCAAAAATGGTATCTTGACTGATTTTTACCGTTCGGCCTAGAACCGTGAAGGAACGATTTGGCGGATCAATCGTGCTGACTGCGCCTTTTAAATTGACATCATAAATGACGACGTTAGCAATGCCTGTAGCGCCATCGTCATTGATTGTACCTTGTATCCAGACGTAGTGGCCGACTTCCAGGTGCTGCTCGCCGTTGATCAGTGACTGATTGTCATCGTTGACGAATTTGGCGGTATCTGTCGAATATCGAATACCATTAACATATATAGAACCAAATCCACCGACGACGCCTCCGCTAATAAGTTCGTCGATAGTGCTGCTGGGGGTTAAGTCAGCATTGTCACAGATGCCATCGCCGTCAGAGTCCAAGGTTTCAGTGGGGTCCAATGGGCAGGCATCGGCTATGTCATTGACGCCGTCGCCGTCATCGTCAGTATCGGTGTTATTGCCAATGCCATCTAAGTCGCTATCAATTGTCTCGTTGGCATCTAATGGAAACGCATCGCTTGAATCAATGACGCCGTCGCTGTCGTCATCAGTATCGGTATTATTGCCAATGCCATCTAAGTCGGTATCAATTGTCTCGTTGGCATCTGATGGAAAAGCGTCACTAGTATCGTTGACACCATCATTATCACTATCTGTGTTTTGGTTGCTTGCAACGTCGTCTGACCGTGAGTTAGCGTGCTCTGATCCATCTGGCGTGCCGCCACAAGCGGTTAATCCTAAGAGGGTGGTTAGAATGAGTGGTCGGAGGTAGCGAAGTGTCCGCATGTCATTGCCGCTTGCTTGAAGAATGAGCGGACACCTTGCGCTAAGTTTCTTAAGGGAAACTTAAAAGTGATTCATCGTTTGCGGTTTGATTCCAGTGAAGCACGGCGGGGCTGTTATCTAACAGATCTTTTGCGGCGTGCGACGCAGTTGTGGCTTTGCAACGTAGGCTTGGCTATCTGGCTTTGATTTGCCGTGTTTGTAACGATTATAGCCTCTCGCTATAACCGCCATCTCTTTTGACGTTGCAGTGGTTGGCATTCGAGAGAATGCAATTGTTAGGGGCTTGATGTGACGCCTCGTGACGTTCTCAGGGCTTCTTGCGACGCCACACGGATTCGACTTCTGGCTCGACAGTCGCCGCTGCTGTCTGTGTACTGGTGGTCTCCACGGGTGCTAGGTCTGGGGTGGTCGCGTCGACCTGATGTTCCTGGTCGTCGCTGCTATCGGTGTCAGTACGGTAAGTGGCCTGCAAACCCTTCAGGAAATGCCTTAACACCTGGTCCTGGCATTTTCGAAAGTGCTTGTGACTCGATTTGCGAAAAAATGCGCTGAGTTCATGTTTGCTGAGCCTGAAATCTGAGCGATTCATGATCTCGAGGATTTCATCTGCCTGCAAGTTTAAGGCGATTTTTAATTTCATGAAAATAATATTGTTCGATAAGCGTTGTTCTGGCTCTGGTTGTGGGCCCTCACGCTTGCCGCGCTTCAGATTGATTAAACCATTGAGAAATATTGCCAGTTCAACGTCTGAGCAGTCTTGATAGGCCGGGTCATCATCTTTTTTGAGCCAATCACTGACCTGTTCGCGGGTCACGGTGTGACCTGCTTCGGCAAATAACTGAATCATAGTCTTGTCGTTGAAGTTAAATGTGTAGCGGATTCGGCGTAACACGTCGTTATTGGTCATAGGATTACTCTGCTGCGTACTACCTGATTGTTCTAGTGGGAAGCTTTGGTAAAACGTTACGGTAAACCCAGAGCTTTGATAGCGCTACTTTACCGTCTTATTCCACAGGATGTCATATTGTGAGTAGATATTTTGTTATTAGCCTGTTTAAGGATTTTTCAGACGCAATTGGTTTTTACTCAATTGGCGCGCAATGATACGGAAGACGTCAGCTGAAATGCCGAGCCCCAGATGGCTGCTGCGGACTTCAAAGTGCTCGACGTCGGGTGACTTGTGGTCGATGCAGGCTTCCCAGGCGACGACCCCGTCGTTCTTTGAGTAAATATTGGTGATGGGTAGCTGCAGTAATTGCGTATCCCTTGCTGCGATAGCCTGCTCGATCATGTCCAGGCTGACGCCGTTGTCCTTGAACAGTGCGGCGACGCGGGTGTACTTAGGCCCACCGATAATCGGGCTGCCCATGGTCAAGACCTGGCTGACGTGGTCGGGTAATTCCCTGGCGACCTCTCTGGCAAGATAACCGCCGAGACTCCAGCCCACCAGTATGACGGGGGCGCTGGTATCCTGTACTTGCTTTCTTACCGCGTCGGTAAGGGTGCGGATCATCGCCATGACATCACCGGTATTGATGCCTTGTTGCCAGCCCGCACTGTTGTAGCCCAGATAAGCCAAATACTGGCGCAATACTAGAGTAGAAAGGTCTCCGGCGCCAAAGCCAGGGAAGACTAAAACCCGTTCTCCCTTGCCGCGGACCTGGGTGAGTAAATCTGGGGCATGGAGAAGCAGGCGAGGGAGCTCCAGCCAGCTGAACGCTTCGTTAAACAAGCGCGTATTGGATGGCGGTGAAATGTTATGCATCGCGGGCTGCTAGCTCGATGTTTACTGAGTATTGATAGTGACTACTATGCCTAAAAAAACCAGGTCTGAGGGCCAGTCGGTATGGACCTGTTCAGCGAGCTTTTACTCGCTTGGGGCCAGGCTTAACCGCGTGGCTCGTTAAACATCGCCGTGCGGCCGCCGTCAATCACTAGATCGTGGCTGGTGACGAATCGACTGGCATCGCTGGCGAGGTACAGTGCGCCTTCAGCGATATCCACAGCGAGGCCCGCCTGTTGCAATGGTACGGCTTTAGCCAGATTGGCAGTGAGCTTGGCCATTTTGGCTTCGTTTTCGGCATCGGTGAGGGTATTGGCGCGGGCCGAACCACCATAAAATATCGGGGTGGCGATGGCGCCGGGAGAAATGGCGTTGACGCGAATATTTAAGGGACCCAGTTCAACACCTGCGAGGCGAGTATAGTGCGAGACGGCAGCTTTAATTGCGGAATAGAGAATGTCGCCCTGAAGGTGTCGCAGGCCAGCGATACTTGAGTTATTGATAATCGAGCCGCCGCCATTAGCCGTCATGGGGCCAATAGCGTGTTTGATGCCAAGAATCACACTGGATAACAGCAGGCTGACACCATCCTGAATGTGCTCCGGTGTGACGCCTTGCAAGCCAGCGCCAACCGGGCCGCCGGCGTTATTAAAGAGGATGTCGAGTTTGCCGAAATGCTTCACCGTCAGTGCGATGGCGGCGGCAATATCTGCTTCTTGGGTAATATCTGCTTTGCTGTAGATCACGTGACTACCCAGGCTGGCAGCGAGCTTTTGACCTTTTTCTTCCGAGCGACCGACAATGACAACGCGCGCCCCTTCAGCGGCAAACAGTCTGGCGGTGGCCGCCCCGATACCGCTGGTGCCACCTGTGATCAGTGCCACTTTGCCTACGAGTCGATCAGTCATCATTTATCTTCCGTTTCAATAGCCCAGTTAAGCGTCAGGCCGTCTTAGTCCGTTTTAGCTTGTTTGCGCGCCTTACGTGAGGGCTTGCTGCTCTTCTCGACCTTGATTTTAGTGTCGGCATTGCTCTTTTTGACAACCCTGGCTTTCTTTTTGACAGGGCCCATGCCTTCGGTGGGAACAGGCTTGGCACGTTTGGCCTTTACTGGGCTGGCTTCCTGAGTCTCGACGACGTCTGCTGTGACCTTTTTGGCTCTGGTTGGCTTCGGCTTCTCTACCGGCGCTGCCGGCTCAGCAGAGGCTGTGATTTCGGATTCAGGCTTGGCTGCGCTGGGCTGTTCCGAATCCGCAGGTCGAGGCTTTGCGGCGCGAGGCTTGTCGGATCTGGGCTTTTCAGCGCGGGGCGCCTTGCCAGTCTCGGCTCGTGGTTTGGCGCTGGCAACCGCTGCAGTGCTGTCTTCATTGGTACGCGTAATTTTCATAGCGTGACCGCAAACCCGCACTTTTTTCAAATCGTGGAAGATATCTGCGGGCATGCCTGATGGCAGATCCACGTAACTGAAATCGTCATGGATATCGATATGGCCGATATGCGCGGCATCCAGTCCCGCCTCATTGGCGATAGCGCCAACGATGTTGCCAGGTTTAACCTCATGCTGGTGCCCAACCTCAATGCGGTAGCGCTCCAAGCCTTCAGGTGGCTTGCTGTCTCGAGCTCGCCTCGGCGGTCTGGCCTCGCTGCTGCGGGCGGGTCGACCGGGTCGATCATTGGGTCGCGCTCGACTGTCGGGCTGATCGTCTCGTTCTGGTCGAGTGTGAGTGGGCTTGTCCGTGATCAGCAGATCTCGATCGCCGATAGCCATTTTAGCTAATGCAGCGGCAATCTCTAATGCAGGAATATCGTGTTCCTGCTGGTATTGCTCCATCACGTTGCGCAAGTAGTCCAGCTGGCCAGCGCCGAGGGTATCAGTGATGGTTTGTTTAAAAGCCGCGATGCGCTTGTTATTCACCATCTCGGTGCTGGGAAGCTCCAGTTGCTCGATCTTCTGTCGAGTGGCACGTTCAATAGCCGACAGCATTCGAGTCTCACGGGGCGCGACAAATAGAATCGCATCGCCGCGTCGACCGGCGCGGCCAGTTCGACCGATTCGGTGGATATAGGCTTCAGTATCGTAGGGAATATCGTAGTTGACGACATGGCTGATACGGTCGACGTCTAAGCCCCGGGCGGCCACATCTGTGGCGACGAGAATATCAAGAGAGCCATTTTTTAACCGCTTGATCATGTCTTCGCGGGATTTTTGGACCATGTCGCCGTTCAGTGCCGAGGCGGAATAGCCTCTGGCCTCAAGTCGCTGCGCCAATTCGGTGGTTGCCAGTTTGGTCCGCACGAAAATCAGCATGGCGTCGAATGGCTCAACTTCTAGAATCCGCGTGAGGGCATCCAACTTATGGGCATTGCTCACCAACCAGTATCGCTGGGTAATGGTTTCAGCGGTGGCAGTCAGAGACTTGATCTCGACGACCTGGGGATCCCGCAGGTACTTCTGTGAAATACGTTTAACTTCTTTGGGCATTGTCGCCGAAAACAAAGCCATTTGTCGCTCTTTCGGCATTTGCTCGAGAATCCATTCGACGTCGTCAAGAAAGCCCATGCGTAACATCTCATCCGCTTCATCGAGGACCAGGGCTCGCAGACCGGATAGGTCGAGTGTGCCCTTACGAATATGATCCATTACTCGTCCAGGCGTGCCGACGATGACATGTACGCCACGTTTTAACTGGCGAATCTGGCCGGAATATTCCTGGCCGCCGTAGATCGGCAGAACATGGAAACCTTTCATATGAGAGGCATAGCGTTGTAGTGCCTCGGCAACCTGAATGGCCAGTTCGCGGGTTGGGGTCAGCACCATCAATTGAACATGATTGTCTGTGACATCAACTCGGGATAACAGGGGTAAACCAAAAGCAGCGGTTTTACCCGTGCCAGTTGGTGCATTACCCAGTACATCGGTGCCGGCCATTAGCAACGGAATCGTCTTTGCCTGGATCGGTGAAGGGGTTTCATAGCCTACTTCATCCAATGCTTTGAGTAGCTCGGCGGGTAGGTTGAGATCACGGAATGTGGTGATCACTGGGGTGGTTTCGGACATAGAGGTTCCAGGCAAAAAAGACTGACGCGGATAAATAGGGTGTTTGGGGCGCGAGTATAGGGTTCTGATGATCGAATACAACACTTTATAGCTAAAAACATGAGTATTTTCCAGTTTCTCAGGGTCAGGAAAGTACAGATTGCACATCACTATCAAACAGCTTCAAACCTTGTTTGAAAAAGCGTCCTAAATCCGCATCGGTCGGAAAGGTGTGATAGGTGCCAACCGGCGGTTGTGGCTGGCATTTGACGGGCTCGCCGACGTGTAATAGCTCAATGGTTTTGATGATGGTTTCACACCCGCCAGCATAGAGGTTGAGAACGTGCCAGAGGTATGAGCGCTGGCGATCAACTGGCAAGCGAGTGGTGCTGATAATGCGCCCGGTATCGATGCTGCTGTCGTCGATATAGTGGAGGGTAGTGCCGAGTTCTGAAGCACCCTTGAGCATGCCCCAGAAAGAAGCCATGACACCGCGGTAGTCGGGCAGAGGGCCTGAATGCAGGTTGATGACGCCGTGCCTCGGCAGAGCTATTACAGGCTGCTGCAGAATGACGCCATAACGGATAGTGACGACTAGATCAGGTCTGCCAGCCGCCAAAATGCTCTGGCCTGCGGGGGAATTGATCTGATTTAAAGTATCGATGGGTCTGCCGATCAGTTTGCCCAGGGCGCTGAATGATTGCAGTCTCGAGGCAGTGCTCGCGTGGCTATCCGATTCCTCGCTGAGGCTGTGCAATAGTGCTTGTTCAAATGACTGTAGTGCTTCTAGCGCCTGTGGTTTTGCACCGACTTTGCCAACTCTGGATGACAAGTACACTGTGATGCGATGATCTTTCAGTTTAGGTAATAACAGGTTCAAGGCGAGATTGCTGGCGATGTCGTGGTTGGCAAGTAGCGTAATGTTCACGAAAAATGTGTCCTGCCGTCATTGCGATGAAGGTGGCGGTGCCATCTCGAGTGTGGGCCTAGTGCGCTGCGATGAGCGCGAATCAGCAGATCCTACTATTAAGTGTAGATTCTGACTAATCCTCAGGGAGATGGTTCCGCTCCCGGGGTAGCTTCCTTGGCTAGTCGAAGGCCCAGTCCTGCAAAACGCTCATAGTAAACCGGTACTCACGGAAGTCGAGTATCACGCCATCTTCGGTTATCTCAACTAGGCGCAATTCAGGCGCGATATATTCGTTTTCCCGCATCATTCGGCCGTTGATGTTGACCAACCGAAAGTCATCAGAGTACAGGTGGCTCGAAAATACCAGGTCCGGTATTTGGCGTTGGATGTCGTCCGGGAGTTCACTGATGCGTTGGGGTGCGATGATTCGATTTGAATCCAGGTCAGTAAAGTCAGCGGGCGTAATGCGTTGCTCGGGGTCGGCTGATGGCTCTGGCGCGTAAGTGGGTTCGCGTGGTTTCGTGGCGTCGGTTGCAGTCGTCATGCCAACCAATGGCGCGGAAGACTCGAAGGCGGTGGCTGTTTCGGTGGCTAGCGTCGGACTATTGTTGCTGTTCTGAAATAACCACAAGCCGATACCAGTGAGATTGAGCATGATTAGGCTTATAGTAATAGCAACCCATGGCATTTTGTAAATCGTCGAGTGGTGATCCGTGGGATGAACAGTCATCAGATCCGGTGTGTTCTGATTCTTTCGCTGTTGCTCGGATTTTTGTAAGGCATCAAGGATATAGGACATCAGTTATTGACTCCGGCGCTCAAGAACGGGATGTCAGCCCCAGCAATACTGTTGAGTTGAATCCAGGTGCGGGCACCCACCATTCCGTCAGGATCAATGCCGGAATTTTTTTGGAAAGTTTTGATCCGTTGTTCTAGATTCAAATCGAATAAAAACCCGAGCTCTCCAGTGGGCTTGCCTGTATCGATGATGCTCAAGGTGTCCACCAATGTATCAACACTGGTGCCGGAGTCGCCAAGTTTTAGGACTTGCTGATAGCCCAGTGGTGAGCGCCAAAGCGCGATACCGTTCAAGCGGCCGGCGGCCGCCAATTCACTTCGAGCTATCCAAAATTCCTCGTTACCGACTTTAAACAGCGCGTGGTCAGCATTCAGTTGCTTGAGTGTCACCCATCGCGCCGAAGCCCCATCGCCTAAATTCAAGGCTACAGGGCGATTCATATGCGCGATTTCAGCGAGATCCATTTCTGCCTGAAAACAACTGAGTCCAAGGGTCGCGCTCGAGGGGCAGATTGGCTCGGTGACAGCTACTGGCATATCACCACGCCAGCTGCCAAGCACATCGAGCAATGCCGGTTCGTAATGATTGTGGCCGGCGAGGCTGCTCAGTGACTGTTTATTATTGAAGGCTGGATTTCGCTTGGGCGTGTCTGGAATCGCGGTAAGTCGTGCCTCGGTGTCGGCTGGTGGGTCAAGCTGCATTGTCTCAGGAGGTATTGTTTGAGGTGTCATTGTTGAGAGCGTCGAGAGACTCGGGATGCCGTTTGTATTCTGTTGCATCATGAAGAACATGCCGCCCAGAATGAGTAGCAGCGTGCCCAACAAGGCGATAGATGTGCTTGTTTGCAGTCTAAAAGCGCGGCGATCTGATTGGCCGAGTACCTCTTGTGCGGCCTTGGTGACGATGGCCGTGCTCACTCTAGATTGATTCTCCACATAGGCTCCCAGCAGGGCACGATCACAAACCAGATTGATCAGTCGGGGTATCCCGCCTGAAATTTGGTAGATTCGACGTACGCTGGCGGGCGGGAACAGTGACTGGTTACCGCCAGCGACCGTAATGCGATGTTGGATGTATTCGGCGACCTCTTGTCGATTCAAGGCGTCAAGATGAAACCGCGCAGTGACCCGTTGCGACAGTTGGCGTAATTCCTGGCGACCAAGCAAGGTCAACAATTCAGGCTGGCCGAGCAGGATAATTTGGAGTAATTTGCGCTGGTTAGTTTCCAGGTTAGTCAGCAGTCGAAGCTGCTCAAGCACATCAACGGCCAAGTTCTGGGCTTCATCGATGATGAGTATGGCTTTACGGCCGGCCTGATGACTATCCAGTAAGAATAAATTGAGCTTGTCGACCAGCGTTTTTATGCTGTGGTCGGCGCCATAGTTAATATTGAACTCATCGCAGATAGTCGCTAGTAGCTCTAATGCAGTCTGCTTCGGGTTGAGCACCATTGCGATGTCAACGTCACTGGGGATCTGGGCTAGTAGACAACGGCAGACCGTGGTTTTGCCCGTGCCGACCTCGCCGGTGAGCAAAATGAACCCACCGTCACTCTTAACCCCATATAGCAGGTGCGCGAGTGCCTCGCGATGGCGAGTGCTCATATACAGATACTGCGGATTCGGCGCGATGGAAAAGGGCGAGTCCTGCAAGCCAAAATAGTGTTTATACATTCATTAAAACTTTAGCATGAAAGCTGAATGGGAAATCGCTCTGTTGTCACTTGCAGGATATCAGGGTGGACCAGTCTGGCCAACAGCTATAGCCGGGACTAAGCTGGCGTAGGGGAACGAGATGGGTAAAAAAACAGGTGTCAGGAGTCCGGGGAATTGGCCGTGAGCAGGCCTATGTCTTCGCGGCGATCGATAGTGCTGGTCTTGCTAGTGCTGCTGCCGATTATGGGTTGCAGCACGCTGGGCTATTATCAGCAGGCTGTCAGCGGCCAGTTGCAGCTGCTCGTTAATCGACGTGACCTGGATACGGTGCTGAGTGACCCGGCGGTAACACCTGCGGTGAAGCGAAAAATTGCTTTAGCTGGGCGGATCAGCCAGTTTGCTGAACGGGAGCTCGGATTACCTTTGGAGGCTACCTTTTCCACCTACGTTGATGTGGGTTCGCCTTACGTGGTGTGGAGTGTCTTTGCGGCAGCCGAATTTTCGCTGGATCTAAAAACCTTCTGTTACCCCATAGCCGGGTGTGTCAGTTACAAAGGCTATTTTTCGTCGGCCTCAGCAGCCGAGTTCAGCCAGTCTCTGGCAGCACAAGGGTTTGATGCGTTTTATGCTGGCGTCGCCGCCTATTCGACATTGGGTTGGTTCGCCGACCCATTGCTAAACACATTTATTGAGCGAGATGACACCCGCCTTGCAGCGTTGCTGTTCCATGAGCTAGCCCACAAAGTGGTCTATATTCCCGGCGATACTCGATTTAACGAGAGTTTTGCGACGGCTGTTGAGCATGCGGCATTGCTGCGCTGGTTGCAGTTGCAGCAGCAAAGTGCCGCGCTTGAAAATCATCTGGTCCTGGAACGACAACGATCACAGGTCATCACCTTAATTAGTGCGGCTAAAGTTGAGCTGGCGGGAATTTACGCCAGCACCGCCACAGACGTGGTCAAACGGGAAGGCAAGGCGCAGGTTATTGAGGGCCTGCGAGCTCGATACCGAACGCTCGCTGCAGCCGGGCAAGCGGACCAGGTGTTCAGTGAATGGATGGCGGGCGAGATCAATAATGCCAAAATCGGTGCGTTAGCGGACTACAATGACTGGGTTAAGAGCTTCGAGGTGTGGCTCGCCAACCTAGACGGGAATTTGCCAGCGTTCTACCGTGAAGTACAACAGCTGGCAACACTGGATCGAGTCGAGCGCGACGCCTTCCTTAAGCCGTTAGCAGCCACGCGCACACCAGAGTAATCACCACGGCGCCGATCAGGTTCAGCACGAAACCCTCTTTAGCCATGACACTGGTGGGGAACCTGCCGGTGCTGAAGACAATGGTATTGGGCGCCGTGGCAACGGGTAACATGAAGGCACAGCTGGCGCTCATGGCGGCAGGTACCATTAGCAGCGCAGGCTCCATGCCAGTGGCGACCGCGGCGGCCGCTAGAATCGGCATCATCAGGCTGGTCGTGGCGGTATTGCTGGTCATCTCGGTCAAGAAAGTGATGGTCAGGCAGATAGTCGCCAGCATAAACACAATGTGCCAGCCAGCAATGCCGGATAAGGCGGTGCCCAGTGCTTCGCTTAGACCCGAGACGATGAAACCCTTGGCGATCGCAATACCGCCGCCAAACAGAATGAGCATTCCCCAAGGAATTTTTCCGGCAGATTCCCAGTTGAGTAGCTTCGCACCTTTGCCGTCATTGATCAGAAACATCGCGACAACAGCTACCAGCGCCACGCTGGCATCGTTAGCGCCGGGTACGCCCAGCCACTCGCTCCAGCCACCGAATGGCTGGCCTCGAGTCATCCAAGCGATTGCGGTTAGAGAGAAAACCAGAAAGACCCGGCGCTCTTCCGTATGCCAGGCGCCGACAGCGGGCATATTCACGTGACCTTGATGGCTCAGATGTCGGGTGAGCCAAAGCCCAATGAGTGGCACCATAATCAGTACCACCGGAACGCCCCATGTCATCCAGGTAAAGAAGCCGATCTCGTTACCGGTATATTGCAGGTATATCTCGCGGAAAATTAGGTTCGGTGGTGTGCCAATGGGCGTGCCAATGCCGCCAACGCTGGCAGCGTATGCAATGCCTAATAATAAGGGCGTTGGCAATTCAGCGTCGTCGGAGCGCTCGATCACGGCGAGAGCCACCGGCAACAACATCAAGGTGGTTGCGGTATTCGATATCCACATGCTCAGTACTGCAGCCGCGGCCATAAAACCGAAGACCAGGCGGCGACTGCTCGTGCCGCCGAACAGGTGCACCATGTTGAGTGCGACCCTGCGGTGGGCGCCACTCTTCTCCATGGCCGTCGAGAGAATAAAGCCTCCCATCAGTAACAATACCAGTGGGCTGCCGTAGGCGGCGCCCACTTCGTTCGGGGTCAGCACGCCGAAGACCGGTAACAGGGCCAGCGGTATTAGGGAGGTCGCCGGAATCGGAATGGGCTCAAAAATCCACCAAAGTGCACAGAGGGTCGTTATAGCGCCTGTCCAGCAGGCTTTAGCCTCCCAGCCAAAGAAATCCAGGGCCATAAATACCAAGGCGCTGGCGATAGGGCCGAGGATAAGTAACAAGGGTTTGATGTTTTCAGAGCTCATAATGGGCTGCACTCGTGAACGGTGACAAGTTGGGGTCTGATTATACATGGCTCGGACCATGACCATAGGTTTTGGAAATCTTCCGAGTATGTGTGATGATTCGTTCATGGCTGAAACTATCTATTGGTATGACCTGGAAACCACCGGCATCGATCCCGCGAAGGATCGGGCTATTCAATTTGCGGGCATCCGCACCGACCTTGATTTGAACGTGTTGGGTGAGCCTGTGAACCTGTTCTGCTATCCCGGTGACGATGTGGTGCCGTCACCGGATGCCATTGCAGTGACGGGTATTAATATGTCTGACTTGCAGCGCCAGGGCCTGCGGGAAACGGATTTCATTGCGGCGATTCTTGCAGAGTTCAGTCAGCCAGGCACTTGCGTGGCTGGGTTTAACAGTATTCGCTTCGATGACGAATTCACCCGCAACACCCTGTATCGTAATTTTTTAGATCCCTATGCGCGAGAATGGCAAGGTGGCAATTCTCGCTGGGACGTTATTGATCTATTCCGTATGGCCCAGGCCCTGCGTCCAGAGGGTTTTCATTGGCCAGAGCGCGCGCCCGGCATACCGTCGTTTAGACTTGAACAACTGACCCAGGCAAACCAGGTGGGTCATGCGAATGCGCATGATGCGGTGGCGGATGTCATGGCGACGATCGATGTAACCAGGAAGCTGCGCCAGGCACAGGGTAAACTCTACGACTATCTGCTCAACTTGCGGCGCAAAGGCCCTGTACGCGATCAACTTTATCCGTTAGGTAAGTCCGCCATTGTTCACGTCTCATCTATGTATCCCGCGCACCGAGGTTGTCTTGCGGTAGTTCTGCCGTTGTGCGTCCATCCGACTAACCCTAACGGTATTATCTGTTTTGATTTAACTGAGGATCCAGAAGAGCTCATTCGGCTAGGGCCAGACGAGCTCTACAGACGGGTGTTTAGCGCTCGCCAGGTCTTGGAGGAAGAAGGCGTCAGCCGCATTCCCCTGAAGACCATTCATGTCAATCGCTGTCCAGCGATTGCGCCGATGAGTACGCTCAGCGGCCAGGAACAGCGACTGGGCTTGGATGTTGCCCAGTGCTTGTTACACATGCGCCAGCTGCAGCGGGCCAGTGGTATTGTAGAAAAAATATCCGAAGCTTTTGCGCGCAACGAATTTCCGATCATTGATGATCCTGATTTGATGCTCTATCAAGGCGGTTTTTTCGGTGCCGCCGATAAAGCCTTAATGCGAGAGCTGCGTCTCGCTGCCCCGGAAGATCTATCGCGATTTAGTGGCAAATTTCAGGATGTGCGGCTCGACGAGATGTTGTTTCGGTATCGAGGCCGAAATTTCCCAGAGTCCTTGAGTCCAGCAGAGCGGCAGCGCTGGGACGCCTGGCGCTGGGAACACTGGGGCGAGGGTCAGCAATTACGCGACGCTGAGGCTAGAATTGAGGCCGTACAGCAGGTTCAGGGCGATCAGGCCTGCCTAACTGATTTACAGGAGTATTTGCGAAATCTCAAAGCAGGCCTGGGGGCTTAAGCGCTGCTTTGATTGACACATCCTGCGTTGGGGAGGCTTAACCAAAAACCGCTTGAGGCTTATTTGATGAGTTTAGGTTTGCCGGTCGCCTGCGCCCTGCAGAATAGGATCGCGAAAGATATCACCGCTATCTCCAGGCCGGCTCGCATCGGGTGACGTGCTACTCATCATTGGTGGATTCAGGTACTGCAGCATATCACCACTGTCTCGATCGCGACCCGGGCCAGGGCGATTAAGCCGGCGCTGACTGCCACTGAAAAGTATTCAGCGTTGATATAGAGCATCCAGACCGCGCCCACCATCGCTACCGGTCGCGTTAACATGATCATCGCGACTTTAGCAAAGCGCTGGAAACTCAGGTTTAGTAAAATACGATCAAGAGCAGCGTGCAGGTGAATTGAGTGCATCGCTGGTTTCATCGCTGTCGTGTGATCGCCTAAGGGCGTCTGGACCGTCGTCTCGAGAGCGAAGCCGATTCACGCTGAAGGGTCCATAGCGGATTACGTCTAACGAGACGCGATGTGAGGCTAAGGTCAATCAAAACAGGGCGTTAATTGTATTATACTGGTGTCTTTCCTGACCTGAATCTGTGAACCTAATCGATATGAAAACAGTCTTGAGAATTGACATCGTCGGCATGACCTGCGCGCATTGCGCAGCTCGTGTGGCCGCTGCGTTGGCTGAAGTGGTGGGTGACGCCCCGGTTGAAGTGGATCATGAACAAAATCAGGCCCGATTAACCTGGTCAGCCTGGATTTCGACTGAGAGCCTTCGGGCGGCGATTAGTCGAGCGGGTTACCAGATGACTGATCTTTGGCTTGAGGGCCACGTGGCGATTCCAGTGGCTGGCATGCACTGTCAAAAATGTGTCGCCAAGATCAGTGCCGCAGTGAGCGGTATTGATGGTGTCGAAGAGGTTCAGGTAGACCTTCATTTGAGTCAAGTTCAGGTTCGGGGTGCTTTCGATTTTCAGGCGGTTCTTAGCGCCATCATCGACTTGGGCTACGAAGTTGGTTCCGGTTCTACGGTTGAGCCTGAGTCGAAAAAAATCCTGCCGGTTGCTGGCAGCGTCGACAATCGAGAAGTGGTCAATCTATCGATCCAGGGTATGTCTTGTGCCAGTTGTGTTGCGACGGTGGAGCGTGCGTTGGCGCAAACGAGTGGGACAACAGAGGCGGTGGTCAACTTCGCTGAGGAAACGGCGACTGTCGTTACCAGCGCGTCGTCGGCGCACTTGATCGCTGCGATCAAGGCCGTTGGCTATAACGCCACTGAAGGCGTTATAGAGAGTATAGAAGGTAAGGAGGCACAACTTGCAGCATTGTTACGTCGCGCCAGAATTCAGTCAGGCACGGCGTTATTGGCGGGCAGTTGTTTGATGCTGGGCATGTGGCTTGATCTGTTGCCGCCGTTGCAAGACCAGCCATTCTGGCTGGTGACGGGTGGGCTGGTGGCGGCGGTGATGATTTTTTCCGGCTGGCATTTTTTTCAGGGCGCATTCAAGGCGGCAAGTCACGGCAGCACGACCATGGATACGCTCATTGCGCTGGGAACAGGGACGGCCTGGATTTATTCCATGCTCATCATCGCGCTGCCAGAGCTTGTGCCTGCCGAGTCTCGTCATCTTTTCTTTGAAGCCGCAGTCTTTATTCTCGGTTTTGTCGGCTTGGGGAAAGCGCTGGAGAGTCAAGCAAAGGGAAAAACATCGCTGGCCGTACGTAAGTTATTGGATCTAACGCCCAAATTTACACTTCGCATTGAAGCCGGGATTGATCAAAGGGTAGCCGTTGCGAGCCTTGAGGTGGGTGATCTGCTGCGAATCAGGCCGGGTGAAACGATTCCTGTTGATGGGGTGGTGGTTGAGGGTGCGAGTTCTGTTGATGAATCCATGTTGTCTGGTGAGTCGATTCCGGTTGATAAGCTATCAGGGAGTCGTTTGACCGCCGGAACCCTGAATCAGTACGGCATGTTGGTCATGCGGGCAGAGCAGTTGGGTGGTGATACGGTGTTGGCGAATATCGTCAGGCTGGTGCGGCGGGCGCAAAATTCAAAACCCGCTATTGGGCGAATCACCGATCAAATAGCCGCGGTGTTTGTTCCCGTCGTATTGTTGCTGGCCATCATCACCGCATTGGGTTGGGGTTTGTTTGGCCCTGAGCCGGCGCTGTCTTATGCCATCGTCACGGGTATGTCGGTATTGATTATCGCCTGTCCCTGCGCCCTGGGATTAGCGATTCCTATGTCGATCATGGTGGGTGTTGGCCGGGCCGCCAGTGCCGGGCTGCTATTCAGAAATAGTGATGCATTACAGGCTGCAAGCAAGCTGACGACAATTGTTGTTGATAAAACGGGTACGCTCACAAATGGCAAGCCGCAAGTCACTAGCATGGTGAATTTTATCAAAGGCCAGCCTCTGCTTGAAATCGCTTACAGTCTAGAGCGTCTGTCAGAGCATCCCTTGGCGCAAGCGGTTGTCAACTACTGTGAGGCGCAGAAGGCTCAGCATCAGGTTGTGACTCAGTTTTCTATCGCTCCCGGTGGCGGTGTGCAGGGTCTGATCGATGATGTTGCCGTCGCCGTGGGTAACTATGATTATATGCAAAAGCAGGGAATGACTAAGGGTTTGAAGGCCTTGGATTTTGCTGAAACGATTATCTATGTTGGTCGCCAAGATCAGGTGCTGGGCTATTTCAGTCTCTTTGATAGCCTGAAAGCGGATTCACTGGCGGCCGTCGAGCATCTGCAATCTCTGGGGCTCAAGGTGGTTATGCTGACCGGTGATAATGTCGCGACTGCCAGTCAAGTAGCGGCCCAGCTCAGTTTGGATGATTTTTTCGCAGGTGTCGCGCCTGATGCCAAGTTGGCGCATATTCACAAGTTGCAGGCCGCCGGCGAGAGAGTGGGTATGGTGGGCGACGGTATTAATGACGCATTAGCGCTGAGCGCCGCAGATGTGGGATTCGCGATGGGTCAGGGAGCAGACGTGGCCATTGAAAGTGCTGATGTCGCACTGTTGAGCAACAGCATGCTGGGTGTCGGTCGAGCAATCAGATTGTCGAGACTAACGCTGCGCAATATTTATCAGAATTTAGTTGGCGCATTTGCCTATAATCTGCTGCTTATTCCGGTTGCTGCTGGGATTCTTTATCCTCTGATGCACCAATTGATCAATCCGGTTTTTGCCGCCATGGCCATGGCAGCATCATCCGTGACCGTGGTATTGAATGCGAATCGGTTGCGACTAGTGGCGCTTGAGTAGTCAGAGCCTTTTAATCGCGGGCTAGTTGCGTTCCGAGCATCAATCGCTGAACGAGATCGTCAGCGCGGTATTCGGATTTCCCCCTTCGACGAAATATGAACTAAAAACCAGTTAAATATTTTATAGCGAGCATCTCATTGAATGCATGACCTGTTAATTAATGCTGTTATCTATCTGGCCGCCGCTGTTATTGCTGTCCCGTTGTTTGAGAAATTACGTCTGGGCGCCATTCTGGGTTATCTGGCGGCAGGTATTGCGATCGGTCCGTGGGGCCTGTCTATTATTTCTGACCCCACAGATACGCTACATCTGGCTGAATTAGGTGTCGTGATGCTGCTGTTTCTGATCGGTCTGGAGTTGAGTCCGACGACGTTGTGGCGTATGCGTAATTGGATTGTCATGCTCGGCTCAACCCAATTGTTAGGTACTGCTGCCTTAATCGTAGGATTGTTGCTGTGGGCGATAGCGTTAGATTTCAGTATTGCCCTGATGATCGGTCTGGCCCTGGCGCTTTCGTCAACCGCCTTTGCGATTCAGCTGTTGACGAGTTATCGAGTGCTGGATACAGCGTTAGGTCAGAAAGGTTTTGCTATATTGCTGTTCCAAGATCTGGCGGTTATCCCCATTCTGCTTTATGTAGAAGCGCTAGCGGGTGCCGGGGAAAAAGCTGAAGGAGCCTGGTGGGTCGGTGGGCTCTTGATTATTGCAGTGCTGGTGGCGGGCCGCTATCTTTTGAACCCATTGCTACGGTTAGTGGCAAACTATAATAGCTCCGAGTTAATGACGGCGGCCGCGCTGTTGATTGTTTTGGGTATGGCGCTGTTGATCGAGGCTGCTGGCTTATCCATGGGTATGGGCGCCTTTATCGCCGGAATCCTTCTGGCCAACTCTAGCTTTAAACATCAGCTGGAAACCGAAGTGGAGCCGTTCAAAGGCTTGTTATTAGGTTTGTTTTTTATCGCTATTGGGATGACGCTGGATATTGGTTTGTTGTTCGACAAGCCGTTGCTGATTATCGGTCTGGCGTTGTTGCTGATGACCGCTAAGACCCTCATCGTCGGCATACTCGCAAAATTAGCGGGTTCACCCACGAACGATGCCATGCGCTTAGGATTGATATTATCTCAGGGTGGCGAGTTCGCGTTCGTTGTTATGAGTCATGCCAAAATCGCCGCTGTCATTGATGTTGATCTTGCCAATACGGTAGCGCTGGTTGTCGGTTTGTCGATGGCGATGACGTCGCCGCTGTTAGTTTTATATAACAAAATTGTGATGTCTCGGCGGGTTGCGGGTGCTGAAAATTATGACTCTTCCTGGGGTGAGACTGAACCGGAAGTTATTATCGCCGGCTTTGGCAGAGTCGGACAAATCACCGGGCGACTGTTAACGGCTAACGGTATTCAGTTCACCGCTCTGGATAAGAACGCTGAGCATATTGAGTTTGTTCGTAAGTTCGGTAACAAGGTTTTTTTTGGTGACGCCACTCGGTTTGACTTACTTGAAACTGCGGGAATTCGACACGCCAGAGTGCTGCTGGTTGCCATTGGTATGGAAGAGGATGCCCTGGAAATCATTCGGCTTGTGCGTGCAGAATGCCCCCATATTAAGATTGTTTCCAGGGCGCACAATCGCGTCGGTTTGCTTCGGCAACGTCAGGCCGGTGCAGACTTGGCCGTACGCGAAATGTTTGGCAGCAGCGTTGAAATGGCTGGTGCCGTTCTGCGTGGCATAGGCATTTCCGATGACAACGCCGCCGAGCTTTCTCGACTCTTTACTCATCACGATCAGGGTTTAATTGAGCAGGCGCTGAATCGACCGGTTGAACTGGATCAGTTAATTGAAATTGGCATTGAAGGTCGCAAAGAACTTGAGATTTTGTTCAGTCAAGACAAGGGCGACCTGAGCTAGATTGGTTTACGCTTGTTATTGTTCGACGTGTCAGCGGGTCGCAATGTGGGATGCTAATCAGCATCCCCGTCATCGTCCTCATCAATCTGAGTCAGTAGCGAAGCATTACCGCCTGCCGCTGTGGTATCAATACAGGTATGTCGTTCAACCACGCAGTACTGATCGAGATTTTCGCTGGCGCACAAGGGTATGAGTTTGCCCGGCCGATTCGCAAGGGCGAGACGAGCAAGGCGCAGGTCGGCATCATCGCTGGCCAGGGCGACGACTTCGAAGCCCTTGAGTTCACCCAGGTGAGCGCGGTTGAGCAAACCGTCAAGGCAGCCGGGACCGCTAGCGCCTGGGGCGATGATGACTGCCGGACAACCGCAGCGCCGTGCGGTGCCAGCTTGCCCTAGAGCATCGTCGAGGGTCGGTCCAAGGCATAGGATTACCCCCCGCGGCCAGATCCCCAGGCGGTTCGACTCCCCAGTCGGTCCCGTCATCTCATCAATGGCGAGTAACTCAGGTTCCGGCCGATACACATCATCGATGGCCTGCTGGACTAACGTCATTGATGGCTGGTTGGCGTCTTCGACCTGACTGATGCTGCGATAAGGCTGAGTAAAGCGTTGCACATAGCGGGGCCCACCCGCTTTGGGGCCTGTGCCGGATAGGCCTTCACCCCCGAACGGCTGAGACTCAACCACCGCCCCGACCTGGTTGCGATTCACATAGATATTGCCCGCTCGGAGTTGTGCCGAAATGTTCTTGACCCGCTCATCGATGCGTGTGTGCAGGCCAAATGTCAGGCCATAGCCCGTGGCGTTGACGGCGTCGATAGTCGCCTCGTAGTCCTCAGCGCGATAGCGGGCGATATGTAGCACGGGCCCGAATATTTCATGTTCAAGATCCTGAATGCCATTGACCTCAATGACCGCGGGGCCTACGAAACTACCCAGGTTCGGTGCCTTGAGCTGCTTGAGCAGGCGGCCTTCACTTCTGGCCGATTCAATATATTTTTGAATATCGTGTTGGGCTTGGGTGGAGATAAGCGGCCCTATGTCAGTTTCGTTTAACCATGGATCACCGAGGCTGAGCTCGTCCATGGCGCCAAACAGCATGGTCAGAAATCCTGCGGCGATATCTTCCTGGATATAGAGTATTCGCAGCGCCGAGCAACGCTGGCCGGCGGACTGGAATGCAGACCAGATGGTGTCCCGCACGGCCTGCTCTGGCAGTGCCGTTGAGTCAACGATGGCCGCATTGATGCCGCCGGTTTCGGCGATGAGAGGTGCGTTCGGTGCCAGGCATTCTGCCATCGCAAGATTGATATGCTGCGCGGTACGGGTCGAGCCAGTAAAAACCACCGCCGCTGTTTTGGGGTGGCGAATCAAGGCATTGCCAGTTTCAGCGCCTGTGCCTGGCAGATACTGCAAGACTTCTGTGGGTACGCCAGCGTGATGGAATAGGCTGATCGCCTTGGCAGCGATGAGTGGTGTTGCTTCCGCCGATTTTGCCAGAACGCCGTTGCCGGCTGCGAGGGCGGCAGCAATTTGGCCTGTAAAAATCGCCAAGGGGAAGTTCCAGGGTGAGATACAGGTGATAATACCGAGAGGTTGGGATGAGGTAAGAATCTCAGCCTGATTTGCGTAATAACGCAGAAAGTCCACGGCCTCGCGAACTTCACCAATCGCATCCGCTTGAGTCTTGCCGGCCTCGCGGGCTAACAAGGCGAAAAGCTCGCCAAACTCCGCTTCATAAAGGTCTGCTGCGCGCCTTAAAAACTTGGCCCGTTCAGCAGCGCTGACATCTCCCCAGGTCTGTGCTGCATCACTCGCCTTGTTGGCGTCGGCGGCGGTGGCGAATATCACGCTACCAACAATGTCGGTGGGGTTCGCCGGGTTTGTCAGTATCAGTGGTTCGCATCCGATATAGTCTGCGGCTATCAACGGCGTCGCGGTCCATTTCTCGGTGTGAAACGGGTCGCGTTCAGTGTTGATTGCAATTACGTCGATGCTGCTGGCCAGATCCCAGCCGCGGGCAGCCTGGCGATCGGGTGCATAGAGTCCCGAGGGCGGCTTCAAATTCCTCGGTCGGCGGCTGCCGAGTAATGCTATGCGATCCATGGGATCTGCGGCCAATGTTCTGGAAGGTAAACGAAGGTCGTTAATCTGATTGACGAATGAGGAGTTCGCGCCATTTTCAAGTAGTCTGCGAACAAGGTATGCCAGCAGGTCTTTGTGCGGCCCTACTGGCGCGTAAATACGACAGTTAACCTGCTCATGATGTAGCAGGTGATTATGGAGTGTTTCTCCCATCCCATGGAGACGCTGGAATTCGTAAGCCTGGCCATCCTGTGCGAGTTCGAGAATGGCGGCTGCGGTCTGGGCATTATGGGTGGCGAATTGTGGGTAGATTCTGTCCGTCATGCTCAGCAGTTTCTTCGCGCAGCAGATGTAGGACACATCCGTGGCTGCTCTGCGAGTAAATACCGGGTAGTCCTGGGCGCCTTCAACTTGGGCGTGCTTGATCTCACTGTCCCAATAAGCCCCTTTGACGAGACGCACCATGACCTTTCGGTCGAGTTCTGTGGCTAGCGTATAAAGCCAGTCGATAACCGCCACCGCGCGCTTGCCGTAAGCCTGTATAACGATACCGAATCCATCCCAGCCTTTAAGACGTTCGTCACTGAGAGTCTCTTGTAAAATGGGTAGTGAGGCCTCGAGTCGACTGGCCTCTTCGGCATCGACGTTGAGGCCCATGCCGTGTTCTTTGGCCAATAGTGCCAGCTCTATGAGCCGGGGAATCAATTCCTTTTTTAGACGTGGCGTTTTGGCGTACTCAAAGCGCGGATGCAAGGCTGACAGTTTGACAGAAATGCCCGGGCGCTCGGCAATAGGACCTTGTTTGCCAGACTTACCGATGACCTTGATGGCATTGGCGTAAGCGGCAAAATAGGCGTCGGCATCTGCCATGGTCAATGCGCTTTCACCGAGCATGTCGTAAGAATAGCGAAATCCTTCGCGGATCTCCGTCCGGCCGCGCTTGATGGCTTGCTCGATGGTCTGCCCCAGTACAAACTGGTTACCCATTTCCCGCATGGCGCGCTTCACGGCAATGCGTACCACCGGTTCGCCCAGACGTTTGACGGTTCGGTTCAGTAAGCCCGCGACGCTTGAGGTGTTGTCGTCGTCAAGCACTCGGCCAGTGAGCATTAGCGCGAAGGTAGAGGCGTTTACGAGCGCCGAGTTGGACTGACCGAAGTGTTCGTCCCAGTTATAGGGTGTGATCTTGTCATCAATCAGTGCATCAATCGTGGCCGCGTCGGGTACTCTTAACAGCGCCTCTGCCAGGCACATCAAGGCAATGCCCTCGTTGGTGGATAATCCGTATTCGGTCAAGAATTGGTCCATTAATCCCGGTTGACCTGAGTCGCGAATAAAATCAATTAATGTGACAGCGCGTTCCTGGATGTTGAGTCGCTGTTCAGGTGAGATCTCTGCTTCATCTATCAGTTGTTTGATCAGCGTGATTTCGTCGGCTAAGAAGGCAGCGTCAATGGCGGCTTCTTGGGTTGCGAGAGTCGAGTGGAAACTGGCTGTCGCCGTGTCGGTCATATGCGTTTTGTCCCGTGTGCCTGCGCTTGTTGGCAAGGCCGCTGCTCTGCGGTGCTAACCGCCTGCATTTGGCCTGCCTAAACTTACGTGTTGTCTTGGATGACGCGATGCACGCCGTCGAATCGATCGGTAATGCTAGCCTGCGGTTTAGCCGTCAGCAGGCTGACGACAATGGTGGCGATGAATGCCAGGATAAAGCCGGGAACAATTTCGTACAGATAGCTGTTTAGGGCCATTCCGTCGATCTGCAGTGGTGCATAAATCCAGACCAGAACAGTGACCGCGCCAGTGATCATACCGGCAAGTGCGCCATCACGAGTCATTCTGCGCCAGTACAGGCTCAACAAAATGATGGGTCCGAAGGCTGCGCCAAAGCCGGCCCAGGCGTTGCTGACCAAAGAGAGAATTGAACTGGAGCGATCAAAGGCTAGTGCAATGGCCACTAAGGATACGGCGAGCACGGACAAACGGCCAACCAGAACCAGTTCACGCTGACTTGCCGATCGGTGAATGAAGGCTTTGTAAAAGTCTTCTGTCAAGGAGCTGGATGACACCAGCAGTTGCGACGAAATCGTGCTCATGATGGCGGCCAGTATGGCGGCCAGCAAAAACCCGGTAATGAGCGGGTGAAACAGTACCTGGGACAGGTAGATAAATATGGTCTCTGCATCGTCCAGGTTGCCACCATGGTTTGTGACATAGGCAAGGCCAACGAGTCCTGTCGCTACGGCGCCGAGTACCGTCACCAGCATCCAGCTCATGCCGATATGACGGGCTTTTTTGATGTCTTTGAGGCTCCTGATCGCCATGAAGCGGACGATGATATGGGGTTGGCCGAAGTAGCCGAGACCCCAAGACAGGCTTGATATCAAACCTAGTGCGGTAATGCCCTTGAACCAGCTAAGTAAGTCGGGGTTCAGTGTCGTCAGGGTGCTGTTTACAGTGTCATAGCCTCCCAAATCGACAAAGGCGACGCTGGGTACCAGCACTAGGGCTACGAACATGATGCAACCCTGGACAAAATCAGTGATGCTGACCGCGAGGAAACCGCCGAATAAGGTGTAGGCGACTACCGCGCCAGCGGTGATAAACAAGCCGATTTCATAGTCCAGGCCAAAGGAAGCTTCGAATAGTTTGCCGCCGGCGACAACACCAGACGACGTGTAAAGCGTGAAAAACACGATGATCACAATGGACGACAGCACGCGCAATGATCTGGACGTATCAAGAAATCGCTTTTCAAAAAAGTCCGGAATGGTGATCGCGTCATCGGCCATCTCCGTGTAGACCCGCAGTCTGGGTGCCACCAGTAAATAGTTAAGGTATGCCCCCACCATCAGGCCCACGGCAATCCACGCCGAACTGATGCCAGACAAATAAATGGCGCCAGGCAAACCCATCAACATCCAGCCGCTCATGTCAGATGCCCCTGCGGAAAGTGCACCGACAGCCGGGTGTAGCTTGCGTCCGCCGAGCATATATTCGGACACATCGCTGGTCGCGTTGCGAAGCCCGTAATAGCCGATAGCCATCATTAATATAAAATATGCTGAAAGTGATATGAGTGCTGCGTCATGCATGATTAATTCAGGCTCTTGTTGTCTCGAAGGTGGTCGAAAAGTAAACCGCAGACATTTAGATTAGGGTCTGATTTGACCGGTGCCTGCCACTCGATATTTGAAGCTCGTCAATTGCTCTAGCCCAACGGGGCCTCGCGCATGCATTTTTCCGGTAGCGATGCCGATCTCTGCACCCATGCCGAATTCACCGCCATCAGAAAATTGAGTCGACGCGTTGTGCATCACTACCGCGGAATCAATCTCGTTGAGAAACGCTTCGGCGGCCGCAGCATTTTCAGTAATGATCGCGTCCGTATGTTTGGACGAGTGGCAGTCAACGAAGGCGATCGCCTCCGCTAGGTTTTCAACCGTCTTCACCGACAAAATTGCGTCTAGATACTCCGTATCCCAATCAAGTTCTGTTGCTGCCTTGATGCTCGAGTCGCAACCCTGAGCTAATTCATCGCCGCGAATTTCGCAACCTGTCAGAGCGGCGACCAGTCGGGGTAAGAACTCGGGCGCGATTTCCGCATCAACGACCAGGCTTTCTGTTGCGCCACAGACCCCCGTGCGGCGCATTTTTGCGTTTTCGACAATCGCGACCGCCTTATCGAGATCGGCGTCGCGATGAACGTAGGTGTGGCAATTACCGTCCAGGTGAAGCAGGGTTGGCACCCGCGCCTCATCCCTAACGAGTTCTACCAGTCCGCGACCGCCGCGGGGGATTGCAAGATCTACATAGGCTGTGCAGCGTAATAAAGCGGCGACGGCGGTTCGATCAACAGTGTCAACTAGCTGGACACAGGCTTCAGGTAAATCTGCCGCTTTTAAACCCTTGGCCATACAGTCGACGATGATTCGAGTGGATCGCAAGCTCTCAGAACCGCCACGCAGAATCACCGCATTGCCAGACTTCAGGCACAGGGCGCCAGCATCAGCGCCGACATTGGGGCGAGATTCATAAATCATGGCAATAACGCCAAGGGGGCAGGCGACACGTTGAATGACGAGTCCGTTGGGGCGGTCAAACTGCGCCAGCAAACGGCCAACTGGATCCGGTAAGTCTGCTATTGTTTCGAGGGCTGTCGCCATGGCTTCGACGCGCTCATCGGTTAGCAGCAAGCGATCGATAAACGCAGCAGGTTTACCGCTTGTTTGAGCGTCTTTAACGTCTTCGGCATTTTCAGCCAGCAAGGTAATCTTTGCTGCCCTGAGCGCTCGAGCGGCGGTCACCAAAGCCTGATTTTTTTGCGCAGTTGTGGCATTCGCTAGTGCCTTGGCTGCTATTCGAGCATTCTTGCCGAGACTGTTAATGTACTCTTCAGTATTCATTTGAATGGGGGCTGCGGTCATAAACAGGTTCCTGCTGGACTCGATGTGATTAGGGCTTGGGTGCTTATTACTCTCGACAAGGCTTTCCCCGGGCTGGTTGGCCCCGGGTAGGCCTGCGGATGACGTCATAGGGTCATCGCTCAGCGCAATTCAACGGCTCGATTGTAGGCGGCGCCGATGGTCGAATTCAACAGTTCAGTTAACTGACCATCGTTATTGAGTGCTTTTAAGCCGGCTTCTGTTGTACCGGCCTTGCTCGTCACCGAGTTCCGCAGCTCGTCCATGCTTTGGTCAGATTGAAGCGCCATTTCAATCGAACCGATCATTGTGTTGAGTACCAGTTCCCGTGACTCCTGTGCACTGAAGCCCAGATTTTGGGCTGCGCTCATCCAACAACGGGCGATTTCAAAGGCATAGCCAGGCCCACTGCCAGCGACCGCTGTGACCTTGTCTATAGCATCTTCACTATCGACCGCCAACGTGTGGCCAGCAGCATCGGTCAGCTCTTGGGCCGCTGCGGCATGCGCCTGAGTGCAGTGTGAATTAATATACAAGGCGCTGACACCGCGGCCGATTTTCGCCGGTAGATTGGGCATGATTCGAATGATGGGTTGTGGGCCTATGAGCTTCTCAATGGAGGCGATGGAGTAGCCGGCCGCAATAGAAACGATGCAGCCGCCCTCGGCGAGATAGCTCCTGTATGCCGGCAGTACAGTTTTAATCAGCTGAGGCTTTATTGCTATTACAATAATATCAAAAGTATTGCCTTTGATGCCTTCGATAGAGGGCAGCTGCGTGACGTTTGCTGGCGCAGGCTGCATCGACGGGGTGATAATAGTGATTGCGTGTTGCGTTTTGGTGATCCATTGCTCTAATAGCGCGCCCCCCATCTTTCCGCAACCGATCATCAGTAAAGACATTATAGTACCTCTGGTTAGTGCTGTTGTGCCGGCGGGAGACGTAGAGTCTCCTTGCCGTACGTTAAATAACTAAGTTAGCTTAAATATCAACAAATGAAACATTGATATATTGTTAGATCGTAAAAAATAGCTGTTTTTGAGCGTAATAATTGCGATATCAGACGGAAGAGTATATAATTTCGCGCTCAAAATGTCCATGTCCAGTATGCGAGCTCCGCCATTGAGCGGGTTCTTGTGATTTCGACTGCTGCTTTCATTAAGGTTTTTATTAGAGCTTTTGTTAAGGCATTTGTTATGGCATGGCTAAGGCAGGTTTTCTGATTGGTAGTTCCGCCATTCACGCATCTCCTGCTGATTGGTCAAGACAATATTGTTTGATTGATTTATCTTTATCCACTCAGAGGTTTTGCATGTTCAATTTTGACGACCGAAAATCGGCAACGTCGACCGAAAATAAACAACGTATCGTGATTAAAGTTGGCTCTAGCTTGTTGGCTAGCAGCGATCATCTTACTCCTCGCTATGCTTTTATGCATGGTCTTCTCAGGGATATTGCCGGCCTGCAAAATGAGGGCTATGAAGTGGTATTGACTTCGTCGGGATCGGTGGCGCTGGGCTTGAATTCAATCAACGCCTCGCTCGAAGAGGCATCTGTTCAGGATAAACAAGCAGCTGCGGCCTGTGGTCAGCCGATCTTGATGCATGCCTATCGTCAAGTCGCCTTAGAGTACGGTTTCGATATTGCGCAAGTGCTGGTGACGCTGGATGATCTTGAGGATCGCAAGCGATTTTTGAATACCAAAAATACTATTCACCGTCTGATCGAGCGAGGCGTGATGCCGATCGTCAACGAAAATGACACGGTGACTGTTGAAGAGTTACGGGTCGGTGACAACGACCGGCTCGCCGCGAAAGTTGCGCAAATGATTCAGGCAGACTATCTCTTTATCCTGACCTGTGTTGATGGTGTGTACGACCGGGACCCCGCAGAGCCGGGTGCAGTTCTGGTAGAGACCATTAATGATGTCAGCGATTATATGAAAGCGACCAGTGGTACCAGTGCGATGGGCAGTGGCGGTATGTTTACTAAATTGCAGGCAGCTAATATGGCGCAGAACGCCGGTTGCACGACTTTGATCGCGCGAGGTGAAATGGAATCGCCAATAACGGCGTTGATCCGCGGTGAACGCCCTCACACTCGCTGTATTGCTCAAACCTCGCCTTCGTCATCCTGGGCGATTTGGTTGACAGATCGCTTGCAGATGGCCGGTGGTTTGGTCATTCGCCAGTCGGCCGCGGACCGTCTTTCGACCAGCAAGGATGGGATCTCTTGTCAGGACGTGGTGTCGACCTATGGCGTCTTTCAGCGTGCTGATGTGCTTCATGTCTACGACGAAAAAGGCGTTGAGCTGGCGCGCGGCATGTCTAATTTTTCATCTAATGAAACGGCATTAATCGCGGCTCGCCCAAACGAGCGAGCGGAAGATTTATTGGGTTACAAAGCTTCCGGTAGATTGATTAACGCCAATAATTTGGTCATGTTGGAAGAGCACCATCTGAACTGGGAAGAACCTGAGGAATCCCGGCAAGTCAGTGATGTCTAGCGGCGAGTCAGCCTTGCAGTTGGGTCCTTTTCGCCTGGGTCCTTTTTAGCCGGGCAGTGCCATTTTTTGAGTCAATAAAGACTTGAATGTCTCATAGGGCGCTATTTGTTCTTCCGTCAGCAATGGTATCAGGGTGCTATCCAGATCTTTGAGGCGAAATTTACGTTTCTTGAGAATTTTGCGCTTGAGGTTGGCTTGATTATTCGCACGTAATAATTTTTTCACGTCTGCTGCGTAGCCCTGCACGCAGGTCTCCACGGCTTTCGCGATAATAGGCTTTTGGTTGTCTTGCAGTCCGATGGCTAATACTGCGCCGACTATCTCTTTATCTGACCAGGGATCCAGCGCTTGTGTTGTCGCGCTGACCGAGAGTGTGCAGATCAGTAGCAAGAGTGTGAGGAGGTGCCGAGAAAAAAATGCTGTTGGTTGATTCATAATCAAATACCCTTATTTTCTATCGTTATTTTTCTATCGTTATTTTTCTATCGTTATTTTTCTATCGCTATCGCAGGTTGTTATGGACAGCCGTTCTAGACAGCGGTTCTAGACAGCGGTTCTAGACAGTTGTGCTTGATTCATAGGTTATTTTTAAGCCCTGTGTTCAGAGTAGTTTAAAAATTGGGCTCTTCAGGAAAATTAGTGGGTAAAAAACAGCCCGGCGTGACCGGAACACAACCAAAGGCAAGCTGAACAGGAATGAGTGCATCCTGCCCCCTGACTCTGTAATGATACGAGTGCGACCAAGCACCAGACAGAGGGAGGACGACAGGATGCACATCAAGACTATCCTGAATCGCGTGCAGAATTTCAAATCTTTTGTGTACGGCTCGGTACGCTGGGTGGAAGACGCCAGTGAACCGACGATTGAGGCAGAGCTGCGCCCCCGGGCCAACGGTCAGGCAATCTGCTCGGGCTGCGGACGGCGAAGTCCTGGCTATGACACGCTGCCGGTGCGCCGTTTTGAGTTCATCCCAATGTGGGGCATCAAGGTGTTCTTCGTCTACGCCCCGCGCCGGGTGAGCTGCCGACGCTGTGGTATTCGGGTAGAGCGTATGCCCTGGGCAGCGGGCAAACATCAGCTGACCGAGACCTATGCCTGGTTTTTGGCGGGCTGGGCCAGGCGGTTGAGCTGGAAGGAGGTGGCCGAGGCGTTTCGGACGACCTGGGACCATGTGTTCAGTTCGGTGGAAATGGCGGTGGCCTGGGGCCGGGCCCACCAGGACCTGTCGGGGATAGAGGCGATCGGCGTGGACGAGATCGCCTGGCAGCGCGGGCACCGCTATTTGACGCTGGTTTACCAGATTGATGCCGACTGCCGTCGGTTGCTGTGGATTGGTCAGGAGCGCAAGGTCAAGACCCTGCTGCTGTTCTTCCGCTGGCTGGGCAAGGACCGCAGCAGGGAGCTGCGTTATATTTGCAGCGATATGTGGAAGCCGTACCTGAAGGTGATTGCCAAAAAGGCGGGGCATGCGATTCATGTTCTCGATCGGTTTCACATCATGGCTAATCTGAGCAAGGCAATTGACCAGGTACGTGCCGAGGAGGCTCGGCAATTGAAGCGAGAGGGCTATGAGCCGGTGTTGACCAATAGCCGCTGGCTGCTGCTTAAACGGCCAGAGAATCTGACGGCGAAGCAGGAGCCCAGATTGGCGGAGCTTCTGCGCTACAATTTGAAGGCGGTGAGGAGCTACCTGTTGAAGGAAGAGTTTCAGCTGTTCTGGTCGTATAAATCGCCCTATTGGGCGGGCCAGTTCCTGGACCGATGGTGTACCCGGACGATGCGATCGCAGATTGAACCCATGAAGAAAATGGCCCGTCAGATGAGGCGCCACCGACCGCTGCTGCTGAACTGGTTCCGGGCCAAAGGCCAGTTCTCCAGCGGCATTGTTGAGGGTTTCAACAACAAAGCGAAACTGACTACCAGAAAATCCTATGGATTCAGAACCTATCATGCTGCTGAAACCGCCTTATACCATGCACTTGGGGCGCTACCGGTACCGAAAACCGCCCACGAATTTTTCTGACGAGGCAAAAATTGGTGAAAATAAAGTGCGTTGATTTCTGACTGTTAACGCTTGTCCCTGTGCCTTCGGTATTCGAGAAGCTCGGTTGCAAGACGGGTCAGTGGCTAATCAGTTAAGGTGTTGCCGGCCGCCGGCGTGGCCCCCAGTGCTCGCTCTGGGGGTAGAACGCCGGCATTGTTGTCGAGGCCTTGGTCGGGGTCTGAATAGTAACCAAGAGCATAATTACCCATGGTATAGCCTAGTAACTCCTGCAAGGCTTGAGGTAGATGTTGGGCTATGTGAGGTGGGCAGGAAAGAAACTGGTTCTCTTCCTGGCGCAGCCAGCCCAGGCAATAGGTCAAATTAAGTCCCATGCGGACTGCTTTACTACGGTTCTCACCCCCTGAATGGATGACCGATCCCGAGTAAACCAGAACAGATCCTTGGCGCATTTCCGCCTGGCATTGGTCGCCTGCTGTGGCTCTTTGACCGTCCTGCCAGCGATGGCTGCCAGGGACGACTCGGGTGGCACCATTTTCTGCGGTGAAGTCAGTTAAAGCCCAGATAGTATTGAATTGAGGTTCAATACTGCGGGGCAGATGATTTCCCCAGGCGAGTCGATCCCTGTGCAGTGGCTGAGCGCCTTCACCAGGCCCAATAAAAATTGTTTGAGTCAGGTGTAGAATGATTTTTTCGGTAAAGGGTGCCAGGAAGGCTCGGGCGGCATCGAGGATAATGGGGTTTGTGACGAGATCCCGGCAGGCGGGGGAACGGGCAATCAGCGCACCGGTGCGGCGGGTCTTGCGACCCGAAAAATCGTCGCCGCCGAATCGAGTTTGCTCCACATAAGGCATGACCTCTTCAACGATCCGGTCCCTTAGGGGTTGTGGCAGCAGGTCAGCGATGATGCAAGCACCGTCGCGATCCAGAACTCGTAACAATTGCGCTTGGGTCGCAGTTACAGCCAATGTCTGAAGTTTAGCCATTTTGAGTCTCCGCAGGGTTGGTTAGTTATACCAGAGGGTCTAAATAAACGAAACAATGGGCGTTCAGGTGTTTTCCTGCGCGTCTGGGCGCAGTTGCCATTGGTTGAGGGCGCGGTAGATCGCCGCAGCAATACCGGGGGTGCCGAAGATCAGACATAGGACAACAATTTGATCGCGGGCGGCGCTAATAGGATCGACGCCGGCCAGAATCTGGCCGGTCATCAAGCCCGGTAGCGAGACGAGGCCAACAGCCAAAAAGGCATTGATCTGAGGATTTAAGACGGTGTTGAAGGCGGCATTGCGAGATGCAGTATAGTCCTTGGCCTGCGATTCATGAGCAAAACGTTCGGTGGGAAGGCTGTTCATCGCGTTAGATGCTGTCATTCCGGCTAAGGGTATCAGTATGCGGGAGTCAAACAAGGCGTCAGCTTATAGTGCCAGCGCCAGGTCAAATGGGATGGTACATGCCCTGGAGATTGAGATAAACGCCAGCAGATACAAGCGCCAGGAACGATGTTCAAGCACGCGGCTGGAAATCCAGCTTGAGAGGGTCAACATCACCATGATAACCAGCGATATTAACGCTGGATATTCGCCCGCAAACAGATGTTTCAACAGATAGCCGGTGAGCAGGAGTTGCACCAACATCCTCAAAATAGCGATCAGCGACTCACGGCTTATTTTTGCCGTTGGCGGCACTGGTCCAGGAATACTGGATCAGCACAACGCCAAATACCGGAATCAGCATCAAAGCCAGTTGTACCTAAGAGATAGGCACTACACTGGGGTCATCCATCAGGCAGAGGTGATGCCCAGGTCGCCAGCATCTTTGAAGAAGCCAGTCAGCACCTTGTACAGGTGGTGGGCATCGTCGCTACCGGCTAGTTCACGTATGGAGTGCATGGCGAAAGTTGGTACGCCAACATCCAGGGTCTTGATGCCGAGTTCTTTGGCTGTCACGGGGCCGATGGTGCTGCCACAAGCCATGTCTGTGCGCGTGACAAATGTTTGGTGTGGTACCTTCAGTCGGTCACACAAGGCAGTGAAGTAGGCTGCAGTGACGCTATTGGTAGCATATCGCTGGTTGGCATTGACCTTGACGACGGGTCCTTGGTTCAGAATAGGGCCGTGGTTAGCATCATGTTTGCTCGCGTAGTTGGGGTGCACGCCGTGGGCATTGTCCGCCGATATTAGCAGCGACCGGTTGATTGCGCGTTGGCGCTCAATGGTATCGGGGATTATTCGCGCCAGCACATCTTTCAGGAACGTGCCCTGAGCACCCTCTGCCGAAACACTACCGACCTCCTCATGATCACTGCATACAACGAGACTGGTGAGGGCTTGGTCGGCCTCAAGCAAGCTCTGGATGGCGGTAAAGCAGCTCAATAAATTGTCTAGTCGGGCGCTGGCGATAAACTCCTTATTGAAGCCAGTTTGGGCTGCGCCCTGAGTATCAAAGAAACACAGTTCATGGCTGAGTATCTTTTGCACTTGGGTACCCTGATGTTCGGTTTTGATCTGCTTGATCAGCAAGTCATGGAGTGTCTGCTGCTCACCCGCCTGCATGAGTAATGGTGGAATGTCAGTTTGCGGGTTGATTTTACGTTCGCTGTTGGCTTCTCGATCAAGATGGATGGCGAGGCTGGGGATGGTGCCTATTGGCCGTTTGAAATTGATATTGAGGCTGCCTAATTTGTCTTTGGTTGCTTGATACGTCACTCGCCCTGCCAGTGACAAATCACGGTCAAACCAGGGATTGAGCAGAACTCCACCATAGACTTCAACGCCGATATTAAGATAACCATTCAGATAGTTCTCTGGTTTGGGTTTGACCTTTAGACAGGGGCTATCGGTATGGGCGCCAACGATGCGTAAACCACTGCTGATCAGGTCCTGGGTGCCGAGAACGAAGGCGATCAGTGATGAGTCATTTCGGGTCACGACATATTTGCCGGGTGTTAATGGCCAATCGTCTCGCTCATGGAGTTGGGTGAAGCCCTGACTCTGGAGTATTGCAATCATGCTGCTGACCGCGTGAAACGGAGTCGGAGATTCATCGAGATAATTCATTAAGGCGGCATTGAAGACATTCTTGGTCATCATATTCAGGGCTCGTTCTGAAAAGGTGTAGGTTGTAAATGCAGAAGGAATACTAACAAAAAAACCCCAGACAAGCTGTTATTTGGCCTGAGAAGAGCTTGTTGCGAGTCGACGAGGTCGGCTGGCGCTGTTGATTTATCCCTGGTAGGACAATAAACTGCTGCGAGTCTTTTTGCACAGTGGCAGAGGCTAGCGCCGATTTGAGAATCAGCTTGCGGGCGCGGTATAAATGCAGCTAAAGCGGGGAATGTTAACCTGCTTTAGCTGCTCGGTAAGGGCGGCCCATCGAGGCGGGTTTTTTTTCGCCTGCATATTCATGCTCTGATGGCAGTTAGTAATCGTTTGATGTAGAGGAAAATGCAATGACAGATTCAGACAAGACAGGTGAGTCTGGGTTCACGTCCCGGGTCGTCCATGCTGATCGGCGTGGTAAAATTGAACATGGCTCTATTCATAAGCCTGTCCATACGGCGGTGACGTATGCCTATGATGATGCTAGGGATCTGGCCGCTGTATTTCAGGGCAAGCAGCCAGGCTACACCTATGGGCGGCAGGTGAACCCCACCGTCACAGCCCTGCAGGATAAAATTTCACTCATGGAGAATGGAATTGCGACAGCGGCCTTTGCGACAGGAATGGCCGCCATCGGCACTACGCTATTTTCGCTGCTGCGTCGCGGCGACCATATCATCTCTAGCGCATTTTTGTTTGGCAACACCAACAGCCTATTTAATACATTTGCTTCCCATGGTATCGAAGTCAGTTTTGTGGATGCTACCGACACGGCTTTGGTCGCGGCGGCCATTCAGCCAAACACCCGGTTGGTGTTCGTAGAAACCATTGCTAACCCCAGAACCCAGGTCGCCGATCTTGTTGGCATTGGTGACTTATGCGAGCAACACCAATTAATTTTTTGTGTGGATAATACGATGACCACGCCGTACCTGTTTCAACCGAGATCGGTGAAGGCCAGTCTGGTGGTGAACTCTCTGACCAAGTATATCGGCGGGCATGGTAATGCGCTGGGCGGTGCGGTAACGGATACGGGCAATTTTGATTGGTCAACTTTTGACAATTTGTATGATAATTACAAGACCGGCCCGGTCAGTCTTTGGGGAATCACGCAGATCAAGAAAAAGGGTTTGCGCGATTTTGGTGCGACACTTGGGCCTGAGGCGGCGCACCACCTGTCCGTAGGTTCTGAAACCCTGGCGCTGAGAATGGAGCGCGCCTGTACGACGTCAATCATACTCACCGAATACCTGTCTCAGCATTCCAGGGTGAAGCAGGTCTATTATCCAGGGCTGACTGACCATCCGCAATTTGATCGTGCGGCGGCGCTGTTTCGTCATCCGGGCGCGATATTCAGTGTCGAATTAGTTGACGGTGTCGATTGCTTTGATTTCATTAACAAGCTCGATCTTGTGATTTGTGCGAGCAATCTCGGTGATACCCGTTCCTTGGCTATTCCGGTGGCCCATTCCATATTTTACGAGATGGGTCCTGAGCGGCGTGCCTCGATGGGTATTGCCGATTCGTTAGTGAGATTTTCCATCGGTATCGAAGAGCCTGAGGATTTATTGAACGACTTTGAGCAGGCGCTCGCTTAAACGTTTTTACCTAAAATTATTTTTGCTGAGATTGATCCAAGTGTTAAACTCTGACGAATCAAAATTGATAGGGTCGGTTGATCCAATACTAACTTTAAGGTGAAAAGCATGTCGAATGCGGTTGTATCCACAAATCTGCCATTGGCAAATAAGCGTCAGGGTAAAGTCAGGGATTTGTATGATTTAGTCTTGCCTGATGGTGGTGAAGGAATTTTGATCATAGCCACAGATCGTATCAGCGTATTTGATGTTGTGTTAGCGAATGGCATACCCGACAAAGGCGTTATGCTGACTAAGATATCGACTTTCTGGTTCAACTATTTTCAGGGTAAATTCAATCACCACTTGGTTTCCACCGATGCCAACGATATACCGGGCATCAGTGCGGCGGACAAAGCCATGCTTCAAGGTCGGATTATGATTTGCCGAAAATCGAAAGTAATCCCCATCGAGTCAATTGTTCGGGGTTATCTGACCGGCAGTGGCTGGAAAGACTATCAAAAGTCGGGCAAGGTTTGCGGCATAGCACTGCCTGCCGGGATGCAAAATAGCTCGAAAATCGATCAGCCTATCTTTACGCCTTCAACTAAGGCTGATGCCGGGCATGACGAAAACATCAACTTTGAAGAAGCCTGCGAATTGGTCGGCACGGGTTTGATGGAGAAGGTGCGTGATGAGTCGTTGTTGATCTATACCACTGCCCGTGATTATGCTGCCGAGCGAGGAATTATTATCGCCGACACCAAATTTGAATTTGGCCTGGAAGGCGATAGTAATGAACCCGTATTAATCGATGAGGTGCTGACCCCAGACAGTTCACGTTTCTGGCCAGCCGATGAATGGCAGGCAGGGCGCGAGCAGAATAGTTTCGATAAACAATACGTGCGTAATTATACCCAGGAGTTAGTGGACCGAGGCGAGTGGGATAAAGAGTATCCAGCGCCAGCACTGCCGGATGAGGTCATTGAAAATACCCTGGCACGTTACCAGGAAGCCTATGACCGCCTAACCGCCTAAGGCTTGAGATTGCCCCGCCTGTTTGTCAGGCCGGGCAATCGAGCGGGTTTAAGTTAATCGGCTAAACGGCTGTCAGGCGGTTTGTTTGCCACTATAGCAAACGCCCGTGCCGCCCAAGCCGCAGTAACCATTAGGCACCTTGGCGAGATACTGCTGATGGTAGTGCTCGGCGTAATAGAAGTCCCCTGCTGGCTGAATCTCTGTGGTAATGTCACCGTAACCTGAAGCCAACAGGCTTTCCTGGAAGGTCTTTTCGCTCGCTTTGGCGGCAGCCAGTTGGCTGGCATCGAAGGTATAGATGCCTGATCGATATTGGGTGCCCATATCGTTGCCTTGGCGCATGCCTTGGGTCGGGTTGTGGCTTTCCCAGAACAGGGCGAGCAGGCCATCATAGCTGATGATTGCGGGGTCGAAGATCACCAAAACCACCTCATTGTGACCTGTCAGACCAGAGCAGACTTCCTCGTAACTGGGATTGGGTGTGACCCCGCCGATATAGCCTACAGCCGTGGAGACCACCCCAGTTGCTTCCCAAAAGCGTCGTTCAGCCCCCCAGAAGCAACCCATACCGAACACAGCCTGCTGTAAGTGCGCGGCAAAGGGCGGTTGCAGTGGCGCGCCGTTGACGAAATGCGCCGCTGGCACCGGCATTTGGTCGGTACGTCCGGGCAAGGCCTCGTCAGCGGTGGGTAGGACAGATTTTTTATTGAATAAACCCATGTTGTTCGCTCCAGGTAAGATCGCAAGCAGTGTAAGTTACAGTTGTTATACTCTCAAATCCAGATGTAGGTTCAGGCTATGAAATTTGATTTTGATCGGGTGATCGACCGTAGTGCCAGCCACTGCACCAAGTTTGAAAAATATGCAGGGCAAGATATCCTGCCGCTGTGGGTTGCTGACATGGATTTCCAGTCGCCGGTTGCGGTGATAGAAGCGCTGCAACGCCGGGTCGAGCATGGCGTGTTTGGATATACGCTGCCGCCGCCGGCGCTGGTCGATGTCATTATTGAGCGCCTGCAACGTCTGTATCAATGGCGGGTTGCGGCGGAAGACATTTTTTTTATGCCCGGGGTGGTGTCTGGCCTGAATATGGCCTGTCGAGGCTTGCTAGATCAACACCAGGCGGCCATTACCGCGACACCCGTGTACTACCCCTTTCTTGATGCGCCGAGCCTACAGCAGCGGCAACTGATTAGCTTGCCGGTAGACAAACGCGCAGACGGTTTTCATTATCCCCTTGAGGCCCTGGCAGAGCAGGCCGCGGGTAATGCTGGACTGCTGATGCTGTGCCACCCATTTAATCCGATCGGCCGGCTGCTTGATCGAGCTGAGTTAACCGAGATAGCGGCTATCTGTGAGCGCGAGAATCTATGGATCTGTTCTGATGAGGTGCATTGCGACCTGGTGTTTGATGGTCGTCAACACATTCCACTGGCGACGATCAGTCCGGCAGCGGCCATGCGCACCGTGACACTGATGGCGCCCAGTAAGACTTTCAACATCGCAGGGCTCGGTGGAAGCTTTGCCATTATTCAGAATCCGGAGCTACGGGCACGCTTTAAAGCGGCTGGCGAGGGCATCTTGCCCAACGTCAATTTGCTGGCTTATGAAGCCATGCTGGCGGCCTATCGGGATTCTGCAGACTGGCATGAGTCTTTGATGACCTATCTGCAGGGTAATCGTGACTATTTATACTCGGCCTTGAATGCGTTGCCGGGTGTCACGATGCATAAAGTCGAGGCCACCTACCTGGCCTGGCTCGACATTTCTGCCCTGGGTTTGAATAACCCGCCCGGTTTCTTCGAATCCCATGGATTAGGGATGTCGCCCGGAGCCCAATTCGGTGACGGTGATTACATGCGGCTTAATTTTGGTTGCCCTCGATCCGTATTGGAAGAAACAGTGGCGCGGTTTCGCCGAGCGCTTAAGGTCAGTTGAGGGTGGTACAGCAGGGCCCCTGTTATTCACTATTAGCATGCTGTTAGTATAGGGTTGAAATCGATGCCGGGAGGCAGCTGCGTCCCGAAACTTATACGGCCCGGTTAACTGGGTAAAAGGAGTCTTCTATGCCAGAGTTCTGTAGTGTCGAGAAAGAAGGTCGGCTGACGATTGTTACCATTCAGCGACCCGCGGTGATGAATTCGCTCCATCCACCGGCTAACGCTGAGTTAGCTGAAGTTTTTGATGATTTTGCCAGTGACCCTGAGCAGTGGGTTGCCATTATCACCGGTGCTGGTGATCGTGCATTCAGTGCGGGCAATGATCTGAAGTATCAAGCGACGGGCGGTAAAATGTTCTCGCCGGCCTCCGGGTTTGCGGGTTTGACCTCTCGTTTCGATTGTTCGAAACCAATCATAGCGGCGGTGAATGGTATCGCCATGGGTGGCGGTTTCGAGATTGCGCTCGCCTGTGATCTGATTATTGCCGCAGAGAACGCGATATTCGCCTTGCCCGAGCCCCGCGTGGGTCTGGCGGCGCTGGCGGGAGGTATTCACCGGTTGCCGAGAGAGATCGGCATGAAGCAGGCGATGGGGATGTTGCTCACCGGCCGCCGGGTACCAGCGGCGGAAGGTAAGGCGCTGGGTTTTGTTAACGATGTGGTCCCACAGGGCGAAGCTCTCAACGCCGCCAAAGCCTGGGCTGGGCTGATTCTTGAATGCGCGCCGTTGTCGGTGCGAGGCAGTAAGCAGGCAGCGATGCAGGGCATGGCCGCCACAAGCCTGGAAGCAGCTATCAAAGGTCAGTACGAGCAGATTCAGACCATGTATGGCTCGGCAGATTTTGTCGAAGGTCCTAAGGCTTTTTCCGAGAAACGTCCGCCAAACTGGTCGGGTGCCTAATAAAATTAAGTGACGCTAGCGTTGCAACATGAAATCATTGAGAAATAATATGCGGACTATTCTTGGCTTTATCGGGTTACTGTTCGCCAATGGCGTTTTAGCGAGCACCGGCGCTGCGGAGGCCGGCCCAAACAATATGGGGCTGACAGGTAATTATCTCGGTCTGCTGTGTATCGCGATCTTCGTTCTCGCCTATGCCTTCGTGATGGTCGAGGAATTTATCCACCTGCCCAAGTCGAAGCCTGTGATACTGGCAGCGGGTTTGATCTGGATCATCGTCGGCTATATGTCTGCAACCTATCAGTCGGACTCGCTCCAGCTTGAAGCGATTGTCGAGCACAACCTGACTGAATATGCCGCGTTGTTCCTGTTTCTGCTCGTCGCGATGACTTACATTAACGCGATGACAGAGCGAAATGTCTTCGAGGCACTGCGCTGCTGGCTGATTCGGCGCCAGTTTGGCTACCGAAAGTTATTCTGGATCACGGGTTTGTTTGCCTTCTTTCTCTCACCGATCGCGGATAATTTGACCACGGCGCTATTGATGGGAGCCGTGGTGTTAGCGGTTGGCTCCGACAATCCGAAGTTTGTCGCCCTCGGTTGCATTAATATTGTTGTCGCGGCTAATGCTGGCGGTGCCTTCAGCCCGTTTGGCGACATCACTACCCTGATGGTCTGGCAGAGTGGCCATGCCACGTTCTTCGAGTTTTTTGCCTTGTTCGTGCCTGCCGTCGTGAATTTTATGGTGCCGGCGACGTTGATGAGTTTTGCTGTGCCCGACGGGAATCCGCAAGCGGGCAGCGATGTTGATGTGCCGATGAAGCGCGGTGCGCTGATAATCTGTGGTTTGTTTTTCTGTACGATCGCGACCGCCGTATCCTTCGAGCAGTTCCTGCACTTACCACCATTTTTGGGCATGATGTTTGGCATGTCCTATCTGTTTATGTTTGCCTATTACATCAAGATGAGTTCGCCTGAGGAACACGAAGACTTCAGCCAGTTCAATATTTTTAATAAGGTGGCTCAGGCAGAGTGGGACACGCTGTTCTTCTTTTTCGGCGTCATCTTCTGCGTTGGTGGTCTTGGGTTTATTGGTTACCTCGAAATCATGTCGAGTTATTTTTACGGCGGCTGGGGCGCGACTAATGCGAATATCGCAATGGGGGTGATTTCGGCGGTTATCGACAACATCCCGGTTATGTTTGCGATTTTAACCATGGAGCCAGAAATGAGCCATTATCAATGGCTGCTGATCACCTTAACCTGTGGCGTGGGTGGTAGCTTGTTGTCTATCGGTTCTGCTGCGGGTGTGGCGTTGATGGGCCAGGCGCGTGGCGCCTATACTTTCTTCTCCCACCTAAAATGGACTTGGGCTATCGCTCTAGGCTATATCGCAAGTATTTATACACATTATCTACTGAACTCGACGATGTAAGCGGTCAGGGAAAACCGAATTTTTGCTGAACCTAGCAGGAATTTGGTTAACCGACGGTTCGGTGCCCCAATCATTCTGTTGGGAGAGTCTTGAATAAATCAGCGCAACAATAGGTTCTTGATGAACGATAAACTGAATATTGCCGTGTTAACGGTTTCCGATACTCGAGGTCTCGACACCGATACTTCGGGTCAATTTTTATGTGATGCGCTGACTGCCGAAGGCCATCGTCTGGCAGATCGAGCGATCGTCATCGATGATCGTTATTTACTCCGAGCTCGGGTTTCAGCCTGGATTGCTGATCCTGAAATTGAGGTCATACTGCTGACCGGCGGCACGGGATTTACTGCGAGAGATTCTACGCCTGATGCGATCATGCCCTTGCTGGATGTTGAGGTGCCCGGTTTCGGTGAGCTGTTTCGACACTTGTCGTACCTTGAGATCGGCACATCGACCGTTCAATCTCGAGCCATTGCCGGGATCGCCAACAACACACTGATATTCTGTGTGCCTGGGTCGACGGGCGCTTGCCGTACAGCTTGGGATGGGATTCTGAAAACACAGTTAGATATCAGCAACCGCCCTTGTAACTTCGCCGAACTGATCAAAAAGGGGTCCCACTAGTGGCCCAGATGACACCGGTGGACGAGGTCATTGCCAAGCTACTGGCCATGGCGGAACCGACCACTCGGGTTGAGCGACTGGATCTGGCTGATGCCCTGGGTCAGATGCTGGCAGAGGACATTATCGCCAGCGTTGACGTGCCATTAGCGGACAACAGCGCGATGGATGGTTATGCGCTGGATGCGAGTGATCTGAATATGCGTGCTGGTGGACTGTATCCTGTGGCTGACCGGATTGCTGCGGGTTACATCGGTCAACCGCTGCAACCAGGTACATTGAGTCGGATCTTCACGGGTGCACCGCTGCCCGAAGGTGCGAACGCCGTGGTCATCCAGGAAGATACGGTGGTCATCGATGGCTTGGTGCAGGTCAATGTTATGCCTATCGTCGGCGAGAATGTGCGGCCACGGGGTCAGGATGTTATCCAGGGTCAAACCGTGCTGGCCTCAGGGCGACGATTACTCCCGCAGGATCTGGGGCTGATTGCTTCCGTGGGTGTGTCTCGAGTGGCCGTTTATGAGCCCTTGGTGGTCGGATTAATGTCCACTGGCGATGAGCTGGTTGAGCCGCCTGAGCCACTAAGTCCGGGGAAAATTTATAATTCAAACCATTACACGCTAGCCGGTATGATTCGACGTCTGGGTATGACCGTATTCGACTTGGGCCTGGTGGCAGATTCTGCAGAGGCGACAGAACGTGCACTATTGCGGGGTGCAGCCAATGCAGACTGCATCATTAGTAGCGGCGGCGTCTCGGTGGGTGAAGAAGATCACGTCAAGGCAGCTGTGGCAAAATTGGGGCGTCTCGATTTATGGCGAATCGCCATCAAGCCCGGTAAGCCCATGGCGTTTGGACATGTCGCCGGCGTGCCCTTTATTGGCCTGCCCGGCAATCCGGTTTCAAGCTTTGTGACCTTCACCGTTGTCGCTCAACCCTACCTGTTGAAATGCCAGGGTGGTGCCGACCCGACGTTGTTTAGCGTTTACGCCCGTGCAGCGTTTGCGAGTCCGGCGGGCAATCGCCGTGAGTATTTTCGTGTACAGCTGAGTTCAAGTGCGCCCGGCGAGATGAGTGTGATGCGTTTTCCCCAACAAGGCTCAGGTGTGATGTCATCAGTGAGTTGGGCGAATGCCCTGGCGGAACAGGATATTGATCAGGAAATTGCTGAAGGTGACTGGTTGAAAGTCTATCCCTTTACCTAGTTCCTTGGCCCGTCCTGAGGGCTAACCAGGCCGACGGATCGGCTCGATTCTGGGGCCGGGGCGAATGTTTAATCATTTTTTTAGTGGCTCGAAACAAGCCGCAGACAACCATAGACATGGAGGCTGAAAAGTATGCCGTTATTATTGCTCAGTGTCATTCTCTCGATGCTTCTTGGTGGTGTTATCTGGCTGGTAATTGGTAGCCGCCTGCCAATCGGTTCGACGGAAAAATTCCCGGCGCTGAATAACATTGCCTACTACGCATTGATGGTTTTTCTGCCGATATTCCTAACAATTTTTTACACTTTTTGATGGCTGACAAGATGCCAGAATTCACTGTGGATATTGACGCCATTAAAGGTTTCCTGGATCCACAGGAAGGCTGGGCGCTGTATGACCGATGTCTGGCGGCGGGTGAGCTAGGCCCGACCCTTGAAATCGGTAGTTATTGTGGGAAATCCACGGTTTATCTAGGAGAGGCTTGCCGAATTTCGGGGCGAAGTTTATTTGCGGTGGATCATCATCGCGGTTCTGAAGAGCATCAACCTGGCGAGTTCTATCACGATCCTGAGTTGTTTGACTCGGCATCTGGGCTGGTGGATACCTTTCGATTGTTTCGCCAAACCCTGCGTGCTGCTGGCCTTGAGCAGGTGGTGGTACCCATCGTCGCAGCGACTCAGGTCGCGGCAAGGGACTGGAGCACACCCTTGGGCATGGTGTTTATTGATGGTGGGCATAGTTTTGACGCCGCGCAGGCTGATTATGATTGTTGGGCGCCGCATGTCCGGGTTGGCGGAATTCTCGCTATTCACGATATTTTTCCGAACCCGAATGATGGCGGTCAGGCACCCTATAGCATCTGGCAGCAGGCAATCGCCTCAGGTTTATTCGAAGATCTTGGAATAGTTCGCACGTTGGGTGTCTTGCGACGCAAGGACGGTTGATTCCTGGCGAAACAAATGGGCGGCTGGGGTCGCGTTAGATAACGCATCGGCTGCCAGCAGGATGGCGGCGGCGGTCCAGGTAGGTTTCTCCAGTGGCCAGAGTGTATTGTCACGAAAAACATAGCCAGTCCAGTAGGCGCCATCGGTATCTCGAAACTCGTGTAACCAGCTGAATAATTGAACCGCTCTTTGGTATTCTCCGGCGGCGAGCAAAGCCATCACCAGTTCACAGGACTCGGCAACGGTGATCCAGGGTTCATCATCGACACAACGACTGCCTAAACCATCGACAACAAAGTCATCCCAACGCGACTTGAGATGCTGCTGAGCCCTTGGGCCACTGACAACGCTGGTCAGGACGGGGTAAAACCAGTCCATGGCAAAACGACTTTTGCTATCCCAGGTACGATCAAAACACTCCGGGTGTTGGCGTAAGGCATTGCCGAGGCGGGTTCGAGCTAGCGCCCAATGGGGAACCTGCATGTCCAGTGTGGTCGCGATATTCAGTGCGCATTCGAAACTCTTGTAAATGCTGCTACAGCCGGTGATCAGTGAGTCCTGCTGAATACCTTTGGTGGTATCTTCTGCCCAATAAATCTCTCCCTGCGGTCCCTGTAGGCGCAGTACAAAGTCCATTGCCCGTTTGACCACTGGCCAAATACCCTCGAGGAAATTCCGATCTTGAGTGACCAGGTAGTAGTGCCAAATGCCGGTGGCAATATAGGCCACGAAATTGGATTCTGCGCGGGTACCATCTTCAACTTTGCTAGCCCGGTAAGAGGCGAGCCAGCTACCGTTGGGTAGTTGATGATCGCGAAGCCAGTAGTAAGCCTGTTTTGCTTCATCATAACGACCGCCAATGGTTAATCCCATGGCGGACTCTATATGGTCCCAAGGATCCATCAGGCCGCCTTCAAACCAGGGAATGGCACCGTCGGAAGTTTGGGTGTTGGCGATATAATCTACGGTGTCCTGAAAGTACTCAACGGGGTAGAAACCCATCGACACGAACAGACGGGTCACGGTTGCTGACCTTTGACGAAGTACATGACAACACTCTTGCCCATCACAGGATTGAGCAATGCGTCCATGAAGCGAGTGATCCGGGGCTGCTTCATCAGGTCCCAAATCAAAAATTGATGGTAGGTTGTTACGATTTTGGTCTCGGCGGCGCCGGGCTCGCGCCAAAATAAACATTTCAGCCACCAGTAGGGGACATGTAGCGCATGGGCGTGATGTTGACGGAAGAACACGAAGCCTAAATCCTCAATGTCAGCGCGCAGGTGAGAGGCGTTAAAGATTCGAATGTGACCGCCCTCGGCTGCGTGATAGGCGTCGCTAAGGCGCCAGCAAATCCATTCTGGAAAGAAGCGCGGTACGCTAGCGGCAAAGGTGCCGCCGACCTTCAGTACGCGACTTATTTCCCGTAACACGGCTCGGTAGTTCGGTATATGTTCAAGTACCTCTGAGCAGATGACCTTGTCAAAGCTATTGTCTGCGAAAGGCAGGCGGGCACCGTCGGCGACAGAGATGAACAGGCTCTTATTGCCGTTGTCGGGCTCTTCAAATTCTTTGAAGCGGTCGCGAGTGATGCTCAGGTCTCTGTGACTCAGATCGACGCCGACGGATTGGATGTTGTGTAGCATGTAGGCCGTGATCGCGTGACGACCCTCGCCACAACCGAGATCCAAGACCCGGTCGTTGTCGCGAATTTTCAGCTCGTCAAAATTAATGGTTTGCATAGACATTTAGGCGTTATCGATGATGTGTTGATAGGTTTGGGTCATGCTCGCGGCGGCAACCTGCCAGCTGAACTTGTCGAGAATTCTTGCCCGCGCTTTAAGTCCAAGTGCCTTGGTTTTCTCTGGATGATCCAACAGATCAGCAACCGCTCGCGCAATGGCGCCGGGATCCCTCACCGGTACCAAGATGCCGCCGTCACCGACAACTTCCGGCAGGGCGCCACCATCCGTTGAGACCACGGCAACGCCGCAGGCCATTGCCTCGCCGGCGGGCAAGCCAAAGCCTTCATAAATGGATGGCACAACCACAAGGCTGGTCTCAGCATACAGGGTGACGAGCTCATCTGTTGATACACCTGAAACGAATCGAATTTGAGCCTGGAGTCCCAACCGGGTGATGAGTTGTTGACTCTCGCCGCCGGCATTGATTTTGCCGAGCACCACCAGATGGATTTGCGGATAGGCTGGCGTCAGTAAAGCGATGGCTTCGATGAGATACGACAAGCCCTTCAATGGCTGGTCGGCGCTGGCGGTCGCCATGATGCGAAAGGGTATGCGGTCAGTCCCTGGCCGTGGACAAAAAATTTCTGTGTCGATGCCATTATGGACGACCTTGATGGTCGCCGCGTCAATGCCGAACGCGCTGGCAATATCAACTCGAGACTGCTCTGAAACAGTGACGATATGCTTAAGTCGGCCCACAACTTTTTTCTGCATACCAAGAAACGAGTGCCAGCGCCGGATCAGCAGTCTTAACTTCCAATCATCGGTATTGCCTAGGGCAATGGCGAGATCGCTGGTGATGGGATGATGAATGGTCGCCACCAATGGGATACCCATATTTTGCAAATTGAGCAAGCCAAAGCACAGGGATTGGTTGTCATGAACAATATCGTAATCGGGTTTATGCCGGCGAAAGTATTTCACCAGCCGCCGACCAAAGGTATAAGGTTCAGGGAACCCGCCGGTGAACATACTGAACCATTCAAAAAAGTCCGTATAGGACAGCATATGGCGGGGTCGAAGGGCCGTGACATGATTTTCGGCCTCGAATAAATTGAGACCGGGCAGCTTGATCAGGTTAACCCCAGAGTCGAGGATCGGGTAGGGTTCGCCGGAGATGACATCAACCTGATGACCCTGCCTGACCAGTGCTTTGCTCAGATAGCGAATGTAGATGCCCTGCCCACCGCTGTAAGGATTGCTGCGATAACCTAGCAAGCAGATCTTGAGTTTAGAAGTGGAGGCGATTTCGTCGTTCAGACTGGCACTTGGCTCACTGATACCCGACAGGGCAGAGACACTGTTCTGCATGCAAATTAACCGGTGTGTCAAATGAAGGAAATGGACCCAAACATGGGTGCTATGTTTATATTGTTGTAGATGCAGAGCCCTCTGGCGAGCTTTTTGATTGTACGGATTTATCGCTTGCATGACAATTTTAGTTGGGGACGCCTAGTTGGGAACGCCTAGTTGGGGACGCCTCTCGGTGTTTCGCGGGGCGAAACGCCTGCCGGCATTCGTGTTTTGCGCTTGTGGCGCAAAGCCACGAATTAGTTGGGGACGCTGCCTCTCGGTGTTTCGCTGTGCGAAACGCCTGCCGGCATTCGTGTTTTGCGCTTGTGGCGCAAAGCCACGAATTGGTTGGGGACGCCGCCTCTCGGTGTTTCGCGGGGCGAAACGCCTGCCGGCATTCGTGTTTTACGCTTGCGGCGCAAAGCCACGAATTGGTTGGGGGATGCCTAGTCGGCTTACTTCCGGTTGCGCCTTCGTTCTGGAATATTTTCCTGGGTTGTCAGCTGCGGTTGTTCGCCTGGATCCTTAGGCTCAAGCCGAGGATCGCCCTCGCTGCGGCGTTCTGGGCCATAGGCTGGGGCCTCGTGCTCTTCGGTGAAGACATTGGCGTAGAGATTAGCCACCCACGCCTGACCTTCCTGCGTCCTGCGCAGATAGCGCAGGCCTTCGTCAATAAAGGGTGTCACGACGTTCCAAAAAAATCCGGGGTAGCCGGCACGCAGATCAGCGGCATTGGTGTAATTCATTGCTGCCGCCTGGCCTGTTTCCTCGAACTCGGCGAATAATGATGAAATTTTGCGGATGTACTGGGGGTCGGCCAGTTGGCCGATTAGGTCCGCTGCGCGGAGCAAGCCTGGGAGGTCGCCGCTGTCCTGGTGATCTTCCGCGGTGGGCACCGGGAAGCGGGTGCGTTCAATATTTTTGGCGATGATCTCCGGATCGATGTTGGCATTATCTTTAAAGCGCTCTGTGATGTAGAGCTTGCCGCGATCTACGTGGTACGGGGTCAGGAAGGCGTCTGTCGAGCCCGCTGGTGGGGCGATAGTGTCGTAGTTCGCATTAATCGTATATCGACCTGAGCGATCGGCTCGACAGATACCGCGGACATATCCGACGTCGTGATTCAGTAAAGATATCACGAAGTGGATCCAGTCACTGGCAGTGACATTGGCTTCGATCAAAATTTTACCGCGTAGGATTTCTGTACCCACCATGGTCACCATGATGGTGTGATTCATGTCGTGATAGGGGGCGTCACTGTTCGCAATGATTTCTAAGGCATTGCGAGCATTTGAAACGATCAGGTGGGTGTTATGGTCATCGGTGCCGTACATGTTGATGTACTTTTCGGCGAGTTCTTGTGCGAATGCTTCTATCACTACTAAGGAGGGGTTAAACATGAATAACTACCTGCTGGTGGTTTAAAGCTAGACGGTATTGTGACGAGTGAATTGTGCGAGTCAAACGGGGTTACGACCCAAAGGTATTGTTTTACTGATCGCTGGTGATATCAGCGGATATTTCTTATTATGAATGTGACGGCTAAGTTGTGTCTCAGAAGTTGAATAATTTTCATAAAGCGGTATTAAAGGGGAAGTGAGTCGATGATTGAATTGCGGCATTTAAAAACGCTGGTTGCCTTGCGTGATACCGGTAGTCTGGTGGACGCTGCGGACCGTCTCTTTCTGACGCAGTCCGCATTGTCGCACCAGCTAAAGGATTTGGAGGAGCGCTTGAATTGCTCCTTGTTTGTCCGCAAGACCAAGCCACCACGATTTACCAGTGCCGGTCGCCGCTTGTTGTTACTGGCTGACGAAGTAATTCCTCAATTTAAAAATGCGGAGCGGGACCTGGCCCGGCTGGTAGGTGGCGAGGCCGGGCGTCTGCATATCTGTATAGAATGTCATAGTTGCTTTCAGTGGCTGATTCCCTGCATCGACCGTTATCGTGGCAACTGGCCAGAGGTTGAGTTGGATTTGACCGGTGGGTTCAATTTTGCGCCATTACCGGCTTTGGTTAGAGGCGATCTTGACCTAGTGATTACCTCTGACCCCCTCAGCCTGCCCGGCATCGAGTATGTTCCGCTGTTTCGCTATGAGGCATTGCTTGCGATGGACAAGCATCATGCCCTGGCGGCTAAAGGGTTTGTTGAGCCGGCTGATTTGGCCAACCAGATACTGATTACCTACCCTGTTGAGCGTGATCGACTCGATGTGTTTTCTGGTTTTCTGGACCCGGCGGATATTGATCCGCTGGAAGTGCGTACAGCCGAATTGACCCCAATGATGGTGCAGTTGGTTGCTAGCGGCCGTGGTGTTGCCTGTCTGCCTAACTGGGCATTAACTGAATACACCATGAATGGGACGATTTTGGCGAAAAAGATGGGCGAGGCGGGTCTCTGGTCCACGCTTTATGCGGCGATCCGGGAGGATCAGCGTGAGGCGCCGTTTATGGAAGATTTTCTGGCGACTGCGACTGACACTTGCTTCACCCATTTGAAAGGTATTCGTCGGGTTAGTAAGGTTGTTGGCGTGGTTTGATAGTCATGATGCGCGGGAAGTCATATATGGTGCAGAAATGAAAAAGCCCTGGGAGAAATTCCCCCAGGGCTTCGTCAACGTATGGAGAGCTAAACTCCGAGTTAAGTTATTGACTAAAATAACCCGAAGGCTCTCCGCATAGACTGACTGTCGATGGGATCACCTCCTTTTACGTTTCAGGGTGCCGATCGGCGTATTGGACGTTCCCCCTGGTTAGAGCGACCAATACGGTGGTAGGCATAAAGCCTGATGCCCGAACAAGGAAAATTTAACCCAGCCACATCCTGCTGTAAAGCCCTGATCAGGGCACCAAATATTTTACCGTCCAAAGCCCATCTTGCAGTGAGAAGACACGCCGATCGTGGATTCGGTCCTCCCGATTTAAATCGAGCATCTCAACACGGTTGGCGATGAGCTCAATACCACCGACGTCGTCGGGTGCCTGCATATCATCAATCTTGTAGGTTTTCTTGAGCCGTTGGATTTCGTTGGCGAGCTGCTCTCTCGATTCAATTTCACTGCTCTGCGGTGCCATTTCGGCATAGACATAGTCCAGGTATTTGCTGCCCTGAGGACGGCGTTGCCAGGTTTGTTTGACAATTTTTGGGTCGATCGGCTGCATCGTGCCCTGGATCCGGTACTGGCGTTGCATACTGGCGTACCAGAGCAGTAGTTCGTAATTCGCGCCTTGTTGAAACAGTTGCCACTTGGGGCTTGTGCGGTTCAAAAACAGGACCAAATGGCTTTCTGTGACTTCGCGCAGCACCAGAGTGCGAACGGAAGCCTTCCCATCTTGGTCCGCCAGCGCCAGGAAACAGGTGTCGGCGTTACTGTCGCCTTGTTTGCGAGCCTCTGCGCGGTCGTTAATGATATTCGTTAGCGGATTCACGGTTTGCCTCTGGTTGATGATCTGGCTTTGTTTTGATCAAGCTGGTTTTGATCCAGCTTGTAGTACCAAATTGTTGTCCTGAGCCTGGGACCCAATGTGGGGTGCTGTGCGTTCGGCTCGGGCTTAACATTATGGGGTCTTGGTCGACTCCAACGTCCCTGTGAGAGAGGCTCGCTGGGACACCTCAATCCAGTTTTGATCGGGATCCATAATAAAGGAAATTCTGGCAGTGGTGCCCAGCGTCGTGGGCGGTCGAGCCTCCACGCCGCCGCGAGCCAGGAAGTCCGCATGTTCTTCATCGACGTTCCAGACCTGAACTGTGATATAGCGGTAGCCTAAGCCTTGCATGCCGGTGGCGGGGACATGCTGCGGGTTTTCGACCAGAAAGAGCAGTGTGGTACCCCATCGAAAACAATCATCGCTGACTTGCTCGATTTGCAGTACGTCTCGATAAAACGTCGAGAACCGCGAGATTGAGGTGACTTCCAGGCGTATGCCGATATGTGTGATGCCTTGATAGCCTGCAGGCACCAATATCACTTGATTGCCATCCGGATCTTGGAGCTGAGTCGGCTCACGAATATCCTCGCGGGCGATCAGCAACGTTTGATAGCCGCAGGGAGGTGCGTCAGTTATTGGATTGCGACTGTGGTTGAGTTTAAAAATAGAGCCGTTCAGGCTGTGCCGGTGTTGTTGGCTGCCGCCGCCGAGTTTTAACAGCTCTTCATAGGGCAAACCTACCTGATGCTGCCAGAAATCCAGTTGGTCCTCTCTGTTATTGGTATAGATGCCGATATCAATACAGGGTTTGGCTAGGTGCATGGGCGTCCTTGTTTTCCGGTCTTGTTGGTGGTCTTTGTGTGTAGACGGGTTTTAAATTGTTCTGGGTAGCGTCAGGCTCGTCAGTTCGATGCTGCTCGCTAGCAGTCTGGCAGTAATAGTTTCAGGCTGGTACTCAATAATGGCTTCGATATATTCGTGCCACTCGTAGTCAGTTTGAACCGTGCTGCTGAGGCTTAGCGTAATCGGGTCCTGTGAGCTGCCGGCGCTATCTCTGAGCAGGCCATTGATCCGCAGCTCCGCACTGGGCTGGCGGCTAAATTTTGAGTGGGCGTTGGCTGCAGCAGCCAGGGTTGAGAATGTCAGCGTTAGCTGAGCGCCCTGATAGTCTATCTGTATCGCTTCATGCATGGTGTTGGCACGTCTTGATGAATGTTCATCCAGCAGGGATGGTGGTTGTTGTGTTCCGTCGTCGAGGCACCTGGGTATCATAGCGTATTCGACGTGCGCTATGTCAGGGGCTGATCCGGCCAGTTAATCCGCTGATTCTCAGGGCTTATGGCTATAAACCCGTAGGCCTTTACAGTATGATTGGCGCGCAAGTTTATGGAGTAAGTTATGAGTCAAAAAGACGATATGAAAGCCAATGCAGTAGAGTTGCAGAAGGGGTTGAAAAAACTCGGTGAGAATCGGGTTGTGGCCTTGTCTGTGCACAAGTCGAAGGAATTGATTGCCGAACTGGAGGTTACCGTCGCCAAGCTCGTGCAGCAGATCGACGGTTTGAGCTAGCGCTGCAATGAGCGCGCTTGAATAAAGCGACACTGAGAACGCTTAGTGCCTGCGGTTAATGATTGATAGGGATCAGAAGTGGTGCCTAAGACACGAGTCTTGGGTGTTTTTGCGGTAACATAGTGGAGATATTGAGCGATGCTGGAACTGACACCTGTTGCCGGTGCCTTGGGCGCCGAGGTTAAGGGAATTGATTTGTGCGGGCCGCTGGATCAAAGCCACTATAATGCGCTGAACGAGGCCCTGCAGACCTATGAGGTGTTGTTCTTTCGCGATCAGGCCATGTCGCCGGCCCAGCATGTGGCTCTGGCTAACCTGTTTGGCTCCCCTCAGCTCCATCAAGCCTATCCGCACGTGGATGGCTATCCGCAGCTGACGATCCTCGAGAACGACGAGGCCAATCCTTCAAAGATTGAGAAGTGGCACACGGACATGACATTCCGCGCCAAGCCGCCGCTGGGTTCGATTTTACATGGTGTTGTTATTCCTGCTAAAGGCGGCGATACCTTGTTCGCCAGCATGTCGGCCGCTTACGACGGATTGTCAGACAAGCTACAGCATTTTCTCGGCGGTTTGACTGCGATTCATGATTTTAGCTACGGCTTTAAAGAGAGTCTCGAGGAGCCCGGCGGCCGAGAGCGGCTGGCTGGAATGGTCCTGGATAATCCGCCTCAAGAACATCCCGTTATTCGCACGCACCCACTATCGGGAAAGAAGGGACTGTTTGTGAACGGCTTGTTCACGTCGGCCATCAAAGACATGAAGCCGCGAGAGAGTCGTGCGCTGCTTGATTTTCTGATCACCCACATGGAAAGCCCAGAATACAGTTGCCGTATGGACTGGCGAGTCAATTCTGTGGCATTTTGGGATAATCGAATCACCCAACATCGGCCCATCAATGATTACTGGCCGCAGCATCGTAAGATGCAGCGCATCACGATTGATGGTGACCGACCGTTCTAGGTCGGTTTTGCCCGCCTTAGCCCATGTGCTTCAGCAGATCTTGTAGGTCCTGAATAAATGCCAGAGGCTGATCTAGAAAGACATGGTGATGCGCCTTCGGGATCCCTTTGATTCGGTTCGCCGGCAGCAAAGATTCGAGCAGTAGCCGCGTCTCAACCGGGTAAAATCGGCTCAACTCGCCATAGATAATCCCTACAGGACAAGTGATGGCCGTCAACATGGTCTGCGCATCAGGCAGTGGCGGTTGCTCATCTGCTACCATCTTGGCAAATAGCCCTTGGTCAAGTTTGAAACTGTAACCTGACTCGCTGGCGCGTAATGAGTGTCGCGCGATATGCGCAAGGATATAGTCGTTGGCGCAGGGCTGTGGTGGCCGCAGGCGAAATCGGCGCATGCCTTGTGCCAGTGAGGGATAGTAACGGGTTTGTGACTTGGGCGCAGGCGGTGCCTCTCGCGTTCCTCGGTGCCGGGTGATGGAAGAATCAACCAGGACCACGCCGGCCAGTAGACTGCCCTGTTCAAAACCCGCAATTCGAGTCATGGTGCCGCCAAAGCTGTGGCCCACTACTATAGTTCCCTCGCCGAGCGCCTGAGCCACCTTGATAATCTCGAGCGCAAAGGTGCTGGCGGAGTAATGTTGGCGATGGTCGCTGTCACCGGCGCCACTCATATCCATGGCCGCTACTCGATATTTGTCGGTAAATGCCGGCGCGATAAAATCCCACCAGTGGCTGTGTGCGCCATACCCATGGACGAACAGCAGGCCCGGAAGTGGGGCGTCGATATTCCATCCCCGATAAGCGATACGCGCGCCTTTGACCAAGACCTGGTGCTCAGTCGTCGGGGCAGAAATATTTTCCATGAACCAGTTAGGTGCTTCCATGGCGCGGATTATAGCTGAATTTCGCTGAAGGTTACTTTCTGGATCGAGGCTGGCATATACTGCAGTGATCAAGTGACTCTGACGACAAGCGATCGATGCCCATGCGCAAGAAGAACCCGTGGAATAACACTACTGCCTTGGTGGCGATCCTGTTTGCCTTTTCGGTGGGAATCCTTGGCGCGTTAGCGCTTCGTCAGGATACGCGTGCGGTGGTTACCCAGGCGCAGGGTTTGGAGCTTGCCAAAGTTCATTGGCGGGTACCTGTTGCCTTTGGAACCAACTTGCCGGCGTTGGGGGATAACATTTTGCACGTTGCGACGAGTCTGGCGCGAGCCTCTGGTGACCGTATCCAGTTTCAGGTTTTTGAGCCGGGGATGCTGCTACCTGTATTCAGTATTACCGAAGGTGTGCGAGATAATAAGATTCCAGCGGGCTATACCTGGTTGGGTTACGACGCTGGCAAGATTCCTGCGACGCCCCTGGTGTCGGCGGTGCCTTTTGGGATGGAACCTTGGGAGTTTACCGCCTGGTACTACGATGATGAGGGTCGGGCTCTAACGGAGGCCCTGTATGCTCCGCACCAGGTACACCCCATTTTGTGCGGTATCATCGGCCCAGAAACCGCCGGGTGGTTCAGGCATACCATCGACTCATTGGATGACTTTCGTGGGCTGAAGATCCGCTTTGCCGGTCTCGGGGGGGTAGTTCTGCAAAAGCTGGGTGCGTCGGTTACCATGTTGCCCGGTGGTGAAATATTCCAGGCGCTGGAAAAAGGCGCCATTGACGCGACAGAATACTCACTGCCCGTGGTTGATCAGATGCTGGGTTTCGATCGGGTGGCGAAATATAATTATTTTCCAGGCTGGCACCAGACTTTTACCGCTGCGCACTTAGTGGTTAATCAGACGGTTTGGGACCAACTACCCGACGCAGACCGGGCAATGATTGAGATGGCCTGCACTGCAGGGGTCATTCGCAACTTGTCCCGTGGCGAAGCCCTTCAGGGTAAGGTGATGGCCGGCTTCTCTGCCAAAGGCGTGACGCCGATGAAGTTCCCCTTACCCATACTCAAGGAATTGCAGCTCGTGACTAACGAGGTAATGCAGGAAGAGGCAGGCAAGGATCCTGATTTTGCAATGATTTGGGCTTCGCAGAAAAAATTCCTCAAGACCTACCGGCTCTGGAAAGATAATGCCTATCTGCCCCGGGACTTTTAATCGATGCTGAACTTGCCCCACACAAGGTTCTCTCAGCGCGTTGATAATGCGGTTAGTCGATTCGGTCAGTACTTATCTTTTATTTGGCTGTTACTGCTGGCCGTGATCGTCCTGAATGTTGTCATGCGCTATCTTTTTAATGAGGGTCGGATTGAGTTTGAAGAGATCCAGTGGCATCTGTACGCTATCGGTTTTCTGTTTGGTCTGTCTGTTGCTTACAGTTCTGATTCGCACATTCGAGTCGATGTGGTACGTGAGCGACTCAGCCCGCAGACCCAAGCATGGGTCGAATGGTACGGCATTCTGGTTTTATTATTACCCTTTATTATTTTAGTGCTCACTGCCGCGCTGCCCTTGGTGGCTTATTCTTTTGCCAACAGCGAGGTCTCTCAAGCGCCTGGCGGCCTAGGCTATCGTTGGTTGATTAAAGCCTGTTTGCCGTTGAGTTTTATGTTGTTGCTGATCACGACCCTCGCTCGCTTAAGCCGGGTGAGCTGTTATTTATTCGGCTGGCCAGGTAATCAGCAGTCGCCCGATGTCGCTAGCGACCTGGGTGGCACTTGATGTCGGCGGGTGACATTTTATCAGTCCTGATGTTTGTGGCGTTTATCGGCCTGATATTCTCGGGTTTCCCCGTCGCTTGGGTCTTGGGGGGGCTCGCCGTTGTGTTTACCGCGTTGGGCATCGTCGCCCAAGTAGATTTCGGTCTGCCTGTCTTTATCAGCTGGGACTACAGCACACTGGCGGTAGACAGAATTTGGAATATCATGAACAACTGGGTGCTGGTGGCACTTCCCATGTTTGTTTTTATGGGCTTGATGCTCGATCGTTCCGGTGTTGCCCAGCGCTTGATGATTAATGTCGCGCGTTTGTTCGGTGGCATCCGCGGCGGTATGGCGGTGACGGTTGCACTCATTGGTATACTGCTGGCGGCTTCGACAGGTATTATTGGCGCCTCTGTCGTATTGTTGGCATTGCTGGGTTTGCCACAAATGCTTGCCCTGAACTATAAGCCTGAACTCGCGGTCGGTACAGTTTGTGCCGTGGGAACCCTGGGGATCCTGATTCCGCCCAGTATCATGCTGGTGTTGATGGCGGATCGACTGGCGATGCCTGTGGGCGATTTGTTTCTTGGTGCATTGATACCCGGACTGATGCTCGGTTCGCTGTTTGTGGCTTATATTCTGATTTATGCCTATATCAATGCCGATGCTGCGCCGGTGCCTAAAAATCATCAGCCGGTGAATGCGCAATTGGTGCTTGATGTGTTTTTTGCGATTCTGCCGCCGGCGGCGTTGATTGTGACAGTGTTAGGCTCAATATTTTTTGGTATCGCCACACCGACGGAGGCCGCCGGTGTTGGTGCCTTCGGTGCGACACTGCTGGCCTGGTTTAATCGGCAGTTAAGTGCACAGGTGCTGGGTCAAGTGCTGAACGAGACCACACGAACCACAGCCTATATCTTTGCTATATTTCTCGGTGCGACGGCTTATTCCCTGGTTCTTCGAGGACTCGGTGGCGATGAGTTGATCGCTGGAATCCTGCAAAGCTTACCCTTTGAGCCAACGGGTATCGTGATCGCGATTCTGCTATTTACCTTCATCTTGGGATTTTTTCTCGATTGGATCGAAATCACGCTAATTATTCTGCCGCTGGTGAGTCCTGTGGTGTCGGCACTTGGCTTTGATCTGGTGTGGTTTACGGTGCTGTTTGCGGTTTGTTTGCAGACTTCGTTCCTGACGCCGCCCGTGGGCTTCGCCATTTTTTACCTGAAGGGCGTGGCGCCGGCTGGCATCTCTGTGGCGACCATTTATCGGGGTGTCATACCCTTTGTCTTACTTCAGTTGCTGGGTCTTGGGCTGATTTTTGTTTGGCCAGACCTCGTGGTGTGGCTGCCCTCCCAAGCTTATCCGCTGGACGCGACAAAATAGCGCACGTCTTTGGGGCATCGCTTCAAATTAGTGCGTTAAGGCACCGGGTTCTTGGTGCGTTTCGTGATGATCTCTCCTTTGACGGGGTATTGTCGACCGCTGTCCTCGATGTCTATTTAATAAAATACATATAAAACAACGCGTTAAAACTATCCTCCAAGTTCTGGCATCAACCTTGCTCTACTTAGGTCATCAAAGTTAATTTTTAAAAAGAACCTGGAGGGGCTCACTGTGGATCAAGTCTTAGAACTTCAATACGCGTTGGATACGTTTTACTTTCTTGTTTGTGGCGCGCTCGTCATGTGGATGGCGGCGGGCTTTGCGATGCTCGAGGCGGGTCTGGTCCGGTCGAAAAATACGGCTGAGATCTTGACGAAAAATGTCGCGTTGTTTGCGATCTCTTGCATTATGTACTTGGTCTGCGGCTACGCCATCATGTATGGCGGCGGATTTATGCTGTCAGGTATCGAACTTGATGGCGCTGCCAGCGCCGAAGCGCTGACCGAGACGGTCCTTGCCGAGTCTCGCGAAGCGGGTTTTGCGGGCGGTTCGGTCTATTCGAATGCGTCAGACTTCTTTTTCCAGGTTGTCTTTGTCGCGACTGCCATGTCGATTGTGTCGGGCGCGGTCGCAGAAAGAATGAAACTCTGGGCGTTTCTCGGATTCGCAGTGGTCATGACGGGTCTGATTTATCCTCTGGAAGGCTCATGGACTTGGGGTGGTGGTTCCGTGTTTGGCTTGTACACATTGGGTGACTTGGGTTTCTCTGACTTTGCCGGATCTGGCATCGTGCATTTGGCGGGTGCAGCAGCAGCATTAGCCGGTGTTCTTGTGCTGGGTTCGCGTCGAGGTAAATACGGTAAAGACGGACAAGTTAACGCCATCCCCGGAGCTAACTTGCCGCTGGCGACGTTGGGCACCTTCATTCTGTGGATGGGCTGGTTTGGCTTTAATGGTGGCTCGGTGCTCAAATTGGGTGATATCGCCAGTGCCAACTCCGTGGCTATGGTGTTCCTTAACACGAACGCTGCCGCAGCAGGCGGCGCGATGGCTGCGTTGATCACGGCGAGACTGATGTTTGGTAAGGCTGACCTGACCATGTTGCTTAATGGGGCGTTGGCAGGATTGGTTGCCATTACTGCAGAACCTTCGACACCTACTGCGCTGCAGGCAACCCTATTTGGCGCGTTCGGTGGCGTGTTAGTCGTATTTTCCATCATCGGGCTGGACAAGTTAAAAATCGATGACCCCGTCGGCGCCATCTCTGTTCACGGTACTTGTGGTTTGTTAGGTCTGTTGTTGGTGCCGCTGACTAATGAGGGTGCGCTCTTAAGCGGTCAATTGATTGGTGCTGCGACCATCTTCGGTTGGGTGTTTGCGATGAGTCTTGTGGTTTGGTTAATTCTTAAAGTGACTGTGGGTATTCGAGTCAGCGAAGAAGAAGAATACCAAGGTGTTGATATTGGTGAGTGTGGGGTCGAGGCCTATCCCGAGTTCGTGACTAACAGGTAGATATTGTTATAATCAGTCCCCTTCGGCGCTCTGTCTCAGAGCGCTTTTTTTTGGCTGAAATTTGTCTCACTGGGGCTCAATGGCATCGGCATGCTCTGGCTTATCGCCGAGGCCAATCCTTGCGGTGGAGTGGGCCGAGACCTGCTGAGTTACTTGTTAGCACCAATCCAGGGTTGAATTGGCGTGTCAGGTAAATCATCAATGACGGTTTCTTCGTGAAATACCTTGAAGCCGCGAGCGAGATAATTATTGAGTGCTTGTGGATGATCTAGAGAGCAGGTGTGCAGCCAGACTCTGCGACCGCCCAAACGCCAGGCATTGGCAATGGCATCTTCGAGCAGAGCCTTGCCAAAACCTTGGCCGATGAAATCAGCAATCAAGCCAAAATAAGCGATTTCAACGCAGTCATCGGCTTGCCGTTCGAGTTCGAAATAGCCTATCGGTGTGCCCTCGTCATAAGCGACCCACGTCTCTCCGCCGGGTCGATCGAGGCAGGCGAGCCATTGATCATAGGTCCAGGTCAGTCGCATGTACCACTGCCAGGGTGCGCCCACAGCGACATAAAGGAACCGATTGAATTCTGGCAAAGATCGGGTGAGCTTTTTTAGGGTATAGGTTCGGGGCGTTGGATGGGTAGGAATGCGCGCCGCATCTTTGATCTCAACGTGCCAGACTTTGATTGATTGTTTCATTGTGGGTTGCTCTTTTCGGCGGCAATGATGGTTTTGGAAGCCCTGCAGCGAGGCTGCATCAAGTATTCGTCGCCCAGCCACCGGCAAAGGGCACAACTTGGCCCACCATAAAATCGCTGTTGTTCGACGCCAAAAATAACGCTAGCTCAGCTGACTCGTCAGCTCTGGCGATCCGGCGAATAGGTACGTTGCGTTTCAGATGATTCTGAAAGCGCTCGGAGGCGACCAGTTCATCGGGATAGTATTCTGGATTGCTGACATAATTTTGAGCGATAGCATTGATCTGGACGTTGGCCGCCGCAAACTCTAGACCAGTGGCGCGAATAAATGCGTTTTGTGCGCCCCGTGCGGCACAATAGGCTGCCGACCCGGGCAAGCCTCGAAGTGGTGCGGCGCTCGTAATGGCGACGATTTTACCGTGACCGCGCTCAGCCATCAGCGGTGCGAAATGTCTAATCAGGCGCATCAAAGGGTGCACCATGGTGTCAAACATGCCCTCCCAGTCAGCATCCTGGATATCAGCGGTTGGACTATTGCAAGGGGCGTGGGCGAGATTGGCCACCAGAATGTCGATCTCGACGTTTTGGCTGACATATTCGGCAAAGCCGCCAGCGGCGGGCACGATACCCGGCCGAGCGTCGACCAAGGCGCCTTCTTGCGCAAATAACTGGGCGATCGCGGGACCCATATAATCACCACATTGAGTGACCAATACGCGCTTGTTTTTGAGTCGATCAGGCATGGGCTATTCCTCGAGTGTTTCGGGTCAGTTGACGATGACCGCGTGGGCCTTGAGCAATTCGATGGGCACTATGTCCAGAGCCTTGAGATGAGTATTACGCAAGAATACTCTTGGTGCCATGCCTTTGCTTTGCGCCTGCAGCCAGCGACTCGCGCATAAACACCAGCGATCACCAGGTCGTAATCCGGCAAAGCCCGCCTCAGGGTGGGGCGTCGAAAGATCGTTGCCGGCGAATCGAGAGTACTGTAGAAATTCTTCGGTGACTTCTACGCAGACCGTATGTGATCCATGATCTTCTGCGCAGGTATTGCAGCTGCCGTCGCGAAAAAACCCAGTCATAGGGTCATTGCTGCAGGGTTCCAGTGGTTCGCCGAAGACATTCGTGGAAGGCTCTAGCTCGAATCCAGCCATGTTAATTTTCCAGGTCAGGGTTTATTGAGGTACGTCGTGTATGTCGTCCCATTCGGTATATTGCTTCTTGCCGTCAACCCTGAGCATGCGCCGTTTAATTCGCGGGTAGTCACAGATATCGATTTTGTTCCGCTCACCACTCATCAGATAAACCAGATCTTCAGCGTAGGGATTAGACAAATTATGGGCTAGTGAATCCACTGTAAAGCCCATGAAATCTCCAGGGCCTACCTCATGGCGGCTTTCGCCGATTTCGGCAATACCCCGCCCGGAGAGGATATAAAGAAACTCTTCGTCGCAATGGTGAGTGTGAAACTGGGTAGAATCATGCCCCGGCTCAAGCCTGACCAGGTGCACGCCGATATGGCTCATGCCCACCAGGTCGCCAAGTGAGCGCGTATGACGCACGGCGTTAGGGTTAAATTGATGGGTATTGACGGTCTCGTCGAGGCCGCTAATGTCCTGTGCGGATAACAGCGGGTGCGGCGGTTTAGTGCCCACGCCCACGGTTTCCTTTGTTATTAGGTCTGGCGGGTACCATTGGCGGTTTTTCGCGTCCCTTGCGTACAGGCGCAGGAAGCGCTTTCAATAGGGCCTCAGGCGGTTGCTCGCAGCGGAATGCTTGGCCAAGCAGAGTCTCAATGGCGGGCAGCATAAATGATTCATCTTCGCAGGCGAGACTGACCGAGGTGCCCATTGCGCCGGCTCGACCAGTTCGACCAATACGGTGAACGTAGTCTTCCGGGTCTTCGGGTAGGTTGTAATTGATCACGTGGGACACACCGTCGACGTGGATACCGCGACCTGCGACGTCGGTGGCCACTAAGACTTTAATTTCACCGGATTTGAATTGTTCGAGGGTGCGAATGCGCTTGGTTTGTACGACTTCACCACTGAGCAGTCCTGAGTCGATTCCGTGGCGATACAGTCGGCTTTCCAGTGAGCGAGTCTCGTCCCGCCGATTGGCGAAAATAATGACCCGATCAACGGTGTCTAGTTGCAGCAGGTTATACAGGACCGCGAATTTTTGGTCTGCACTGGCCAGGTAGACTAACTGCTCGACGGAGTCGACTGCGACCTGATCAGGTGCCACTTCTATACGCACAGGATCCAACGTCCAGCTTGCGGCCAGACGTTTGATATCGTCGCTGAAGGTTGCGCTGAACAACTGAGTCTGACGCTTTTGCTTAGCGGGTGTCTTGCTAATAATCGATTTCACGTCGGGAATAAATCCCATACTCAACATTCTATCGGCTTCATCAATGACCAGTGTTTCAACCCTGGATAAATTAATGACACCGGTGCGACAAAAGTCCAGCAGGCGACCAGGTGTTGCGATAATAATATCGATGGGGCCCTTGAGCTGGTTCTTCTGTTTTTCATAATCCATGCCGCCAACAACGGATAAAACAGAGAGATCAGTGAACAACGAAAGGCTCATCGCATCCTCTGCTATCTGCATGACCAGTTCGCGAGTCGGGGCGATGACAAGTGCAAAAGGTGTGCCCGCGGGCCGAGGATCGTATTCTGGATGTTCGAGATGATAAGTGATCACGGAAATCAAAAATGCGGCGGTCTTGCCGGTGCCGGTTTGGGCCTGGGCGATAATATCTCGCCCATCCAGAGAGTAGGGCAGTACCTCTTTTTGAATGGCAGTGGAGGTAGTGAATCCCAATTTATCAATCGCAAGGTAAAGCTCATTCGGAAGGTCAAGCTCAAGAAAGTCGTTTACCTGGGGCTCGACTGCCACCGCTTTAGTCAAGCCAGGGTCTGGTTGATCGACAAGGTCAGTGGCTGATGCCACAGTAGCGGCTGCTGCTGACAGCTGATCGTTTGCAGGTGACTCATTGAGAAGCTTCATCGTGTGGTTAGTCGCTCAAAAATTGGTTGACGGTCGCAAGTTGTAGACAAACTACGAACACCTCAAGTGCGCGTTGCAGAGAATCCATAGCCGGAAATGTGGGGGCGATTCGAATATTGCTGTTTTGTGGATCTAGCCCATAGGGAAATGTCGCTCCCGCTGGGGTCAGCTTAACACCAATTGCCGCAGCGTGTTGAATCACCTCGGAAGCGAGCCCTGGCAGGGTGTCTAGGGAAATAAAGTAGCCGCCTTGCGGGCGGCTCCAGGTCGCTATGCCTTTGCCTTCAAGGTGCTCAGACAGGATCTTGAGCGTCAGATCAAACTTGGGTTGAATAATATTTCGATGTTTGACCATATGTGCGGCGATATGTTCAGCGTCTTTGAGAAAGCGAACATGTCGTAGCTGGTTGACCTTGTCGAAGCCGATCACTGAAGCTGACAGGTATTTCTCGAAAGCCTTGAGATTGCTGGACTCAGTCGCTAAAAATGCGATGCCAGCACCGGCGAAGGTGATTTTGGAGGTTGAGCCAAACAGCACGACACTACGTTCGTTGCCCTGATGCTTGGCCTCGGCCATCAGGTTCTTCAATACGTCAGGATTATCGCTGAGATGGTGCACCGCGTAAGCGTTATCCCAGAGTATGGTGAAATGCTCGCCTGCGATTTCCGCCAGTCGAGCAATACGGTCTACGACGACGTCACTGTAAGTATGCCCGGTAGGATTGGAGTATTTAGGGACGCACCAAATACCCTTGATCAACGGGTCCTGTTTGATCAGCGCCTCGACCTGGTCCATATCGGGACCGCCATCAACCAAGGCTACGTTGAGCATCTCGATGTCAAAGTGTTCGCAAATCGTGAAGTGTCGATCGTAGCCGGGTACGGGGCAGATAAACTTAATTTTGGCATCTGGGTTGGCTACTAAGGCTTGACGCCAGACAGGGAGCATATGATCGATGTAAGCGTACATCAGCGACAGGCTGCTGTTACCACCGACCAAGACCTCATCGGTGTCGACTTCGAGAAAGGTGGCGGCCAATTGCCTGGCTTCTGGTATGCCCAGAATGCCGCCGTAATTTCTGACGTCCGTACCATCTTGCAACAGGTAGAAACCCTCGAGGATACCATCGAGTTCGTTAGATAAATCCAGTTGGGCCGGGGCTGGCTTGCCACGGGTCAAGTCGAGGTTCAGGTTAGCCTGTCTGAACGTCTCATATTGCGCGCCGAGAGATGTCTGTAGGCTCCGCAATTGCTCGCGGGATAGTTGTGAGAATTCCATTAAGTACTCCAATTGGACTGGATCGCTAGACAGTGAGACCCGTTAGTTCATCTTTGTCTAACATCAGGTTGAGGTTTTGTACGGCGGCTCCTGCTGCGCCTTTGCCCAGATTGTCTAGGCAAGAAGTTAAGAGGAGCTGTTCGTCATTGCCGAACACAAACAAGTCATTGCGATTGGTGCCGTTGTTGCGTTGTGGCTCAAGAAAACCATCGTCCAATGCGCCACTATCGTTGATTTCGTGCACCCGCACGCAGGCTTCGTCGGCATAAGCCTCGGCCAGCAGACTGCGCACGGTTTGTAGGTTCACAGCGGTGGTGAACCAGCTTTTAGGTAAAGGGATATTAACTAACATGCCCTGTGGAAAATGGGCAACGGATGGCATAAACATGGGCGGCAGTGCTAGGCCCGCATAGTGCTTCATCTCGTTCAGATGTTTGTGGGTCAGGCCGAGGCCATAAGGCCGTGTGTACCAAAGATGTTCGGGCTGCTGTTGAGCGCGCTCGACGTATTGTTCAATCATGTTTTTACCACCGCCGCTGTAGCCGGATACGCCGTGGCAAATTAACGGGATGTCGGCGCGCAGCAGACCGCTGCGGATCAGTGGCGTCACGGCCAGCAGGAACCCTGTGGCCCAACAGCCGGGGTTGGAGATGTAGCGCGCCTGGCGAATTTTGTCTCTTTGCTGTGGCGCGAGTTCCGCCAGACCATAGACCCAATCTGGTGCGACCCGATGGGCTGTGCTGGCGTCCAAAATGCGGGTATTGGGATTGTCGACGAGGGCGACAGTCTCTCTCGCAGCATCATCCGGCAAGCATAGGATAACCACGTCGGCGCTGTTGATCAGCTGTTGCTTGATCAGCGGGTTCTTTCGATCCTCAGCGGAAATCTGCAGCAGTTCAATATCGGTACGCTGACTCAATCTTTCGTGAATTTGCAGGCCCGTAGTGCCCACTTGACCATCGATAAATACTGTACTCATGAGCGTGCTTTATTCTCTATAGTCTGAATTTTTGAAAAAATGTCCGCATGTCCGCCGCCAATAACTCTGGCTGTTCGAGGGCGGCGAAATGGCCGCCCGCGGGCTGCAGGGTCCAGTGCTGAATATTGTAGAGTTCCTCAGCCCAACTTCTGGGTGGTTGGTATAGCTCTGCTGGGAACATGGTGCAGCCTGTGGGCGTCTCGATTCTACCATGTTCGAAGAGATTGTTGCCTACATGATTTGACTCGTAATACAGCCGAGTGGAAGACGTAATGGTGCCAGTGACCCAGTAGAGCATGATGTTTGTCAGTAGCTCGTCACGGCTAACGCTATTCTCCAGCTGGCCATGGCAATCGGTCCAAAAATGGAATTTTTCGCTGATCCAGGCGGCCAGTCCACTGGGTGAGTCGTGCAAACCGTAGCCCAGGGTCTGAGGCCTGGAACCCTGGATTGCCTGGTAACCGGTACCGTCTGTCATCAACGTCTGACGCTCGCTGAGCACGCGCCGTTCTCGGTCTGTGACGCCGGCAAAGGGCTTCGGCAAATGTTTTGGATAGCCTGCAAAAACCAGGGTCAAGTGAATGCCACAAACCTGTTCGGGAGCCAATACTGCAGTCCAGCTGCTGATCGCTGACCCCCAGTCACCGCCTTGAGCGCCGTAACGGTCATAGCCGAGTTCGGCCATCAGTCGCACGTGTCCTGCGGCGACACATTTTTGGTCAAACCCTGGGCTGGAGGGTGCGCTGGAAAAGCCGTACCCAGGAATGGATGGGCAGACAACATGAAACGCGTCAGCAGCGGTGCCGCCAAATTGTTCGGGGTGAGTCAACATTGGCAAGATACGACTGAATTCAACGATCGAACCTGGCCAACCGTGAGTCATGATTAAGGGCAAGGCTTCGGCGTGGGGTGAGCGGGCATGAATGAAGTGGAGTGATTGGTCATCAATTTCCGCCGTGAAGTGCTCGAATTGATTCAGCTTCGCCTCTTGTTGCCGCCAGTCATATTGTTCCAGCCAATATTGGCACAAAGACTGTAACCATTGGCGGTCTGTACCGTACTGCCAATCCTGGCCAATCTCATCGGGCCAGCGAGTGTTGCGCAGACGCTGGTGCAAATCAGTGATGACGGCAGCGTCAATGTCGATCTTGAATGGTGAGATTTTCATAAGCCTGGGTCCGGTTCCTCAGTGAGCGCTCGATGCAGCCATCGTACAGCTTCAAGATTCTGGATGTGAGCCTCAGGCAACACCGTGCCATCACAAATGCTGTCGAGAGACATTGACGGAAAGTATTGGTCGCGCATGAAGTGAATGAATTTCAGCGTTTGAAATCCATCGAACCAATCACGCAGGAAGCGCTGAAAAACCGGTTTCAACGACCGTCGTTGCTGACCCAGCAGTTGACGCAGGCCAGCATGATTGAGCCAGTTGAGAATTTCCGGGGTCTGTCGAAAGCAGATCTCTGGGTCCTGATTGTGGAGTTGTTCTGCGGTGGCGAGAAAAATTCGCAGCATGTGGAACACCCGTGGATCATAGAATGCATAATCGGTGATCGGCGCTGCCAGTGAACTGATGGTCTGCAATGCCGGCCCGGTGCCGAATGGCGCTCGGTCCGACAGCCTGGCCTGGATGCGGATAGCGGCGCCCGGGTTGATCTCGATCTGGCCGGTTTTGGCCAGCTTATTCAGAATGTAGAAGTCTTCGGCGGCGTTGCGCTTTGGAAAACCGCGAACCTGGGCATAGTGCTTGGCATTGATGCGCAGGGTGCTACCGATGGTATGAAACGCGTAACCACTGCCGGCGTAGCGCAAGCCGCGAACATAGTAATACATCGAAATGTCATACAGTTTTGAAGCTAACTCCAGTTCGGCGGCAAAATAGTGGTGAAACGGTTGCAGGATAGCTGCGGTAGATAATGCCGGTGCTGGTGTGTCGAAATAATTGTTCGGTAAGACTACATCGGCATCGGTGCTATTGATCAAAGGTGATTCGATGGCGCCGCTGCAGATTAATGCCAGGGCCACATCGGCGCCGATTTTGCGCGCGAGCCCCACTCCCTGTCTGCGGGGTATCAGTCGCCCCGGTAGGCATCGATCGACGATGATGAGGTCAGGCCTGGCAGATCGATGAATGTAGTGCAGATGACCAGACTGCTGGGCGGGTTCACGAGTCAAATTATGCAACATGAGTTGGCTGATGCGGTCGGTGCTATCCCAGCTATTGACGACCACGATCATGAGTAAGCCGGGGTCTGCGTGTGGCCAGACCTGGATTAATGACTCGGGCGGTTCGCGGTGCGCGGGTATCACCAGGCAGTGCGCGTAGCGGCGGATATCAAGCCCTTCAAGGGCGTGGATTTCCGGCTCTGCATATCTCTCCAGGTACTGAAGCTGAGCTTTTTCAGGCGACATAAATCTTCATTGGCGACAGGCGCGCTTCGTTAGTGTAATCGTGGGCGAATTTCCAGGGCGTTCATGGCGCTGGCTTCAATGTCGAGCCATTCATCGAGACGGTCTTTGACGGTTTGCAGCGGAAAGTAGAGGGCCGCCAGGCGAATAAACAACTGATGATGATTAGCCTCGGACCGTGCCAAGGTGCGGTAAAATGTCTGCACGTCCGCTGGCAGGTCAGCCTTCGCCAGCAAGGCAAATCGTTCGGCCCCACGGGCTTCGATCACCGCAGCGGACAACAGTCGATCGATGAAGTAGGGGGTCGTGCCCTTACGAACCTGGCGTAATATTTCGTTCACATAAGGATCTTTTTCGTCATCACCGAGTCTGACGTTGCGCTGGGTCATGAGACGTACCACCTGACGAAAATGGTTCAGCTCTTCTAAGGCAAGATCGATCATCGCCTCCACCAGTTCAGCGCGATCAGGATAGTGGGCGACCATCGACATTGCCATGGAGGACGCCTTACGTTCGTTGGCGGCATGATCTTGAAGGAATCGATCAAACTCATGGAGTACCCCCTGAGTCCATTCTGCTGGCGTCGAGAGCTTGAGCCCGCTGACGGCAAGAATGGCTATGACGCCTTCGGAGAGGGGTTGGTTCACAAGACTTCCTGAAGGAAGTGCGAGATCTCTTCGACCTCTTCCATGCAAACCTGGTGGCCCATGGGATAATCAGACCAACGCACCTCATAGCCCAGGCGTTTGAGGTTTTCTCTCGAGGTGGCCGCTTGCATGATGGGGATCATGGGGTCCTGGGTGCCGTGGATCATCAGAATCGGAATGCCAAGATTGGCATCTGTGCGCTCTTGTTCCGTCCGTTTATAGTCGTGCAGGTAGGTTGAAAGTGCGATCACACCCGCCAGTCGCATGTCGTAACGCAAAGCGGTATGCAGCGCGATCACCCCGCCTTGAGAGAAGCCTGCCAGTAGGATGTTCTCGCTGGGAATGCCGCGTGCGAGCTCGCGGGCAATAAAGTCGCTGATTTGGCTAGCGGATTCGTTGATATCATCAACAGCACCAGATTCTGCATGAGGCACGAAATCATACCAGGCACGCATCTCGTCGCCATTGTTGATTGAGACCGGCCGAATCGGGGCGTGAGGGAAAATAAAGCGAATGCCGGAATCCTTCGGCAAATTCAACTCAGGGACAATGGGTTCGAAGTCGTGGCCGTCGGCACCGAGACCATGCAGCCAAATAACAGTGGCGATAGCCGGCGTTGCTGGCTCAATTTCGATATGTTCCAGTAGGTCGCGCATGTTCATGTTCCTAGTTGAGAGGGCGTGGGCCGGGAGTTAACAGGGAATTGGCCCGAAATTGGCTGGTAGGTTTCCATGAGTGTCGATGGGCTCGCTGGTGGGCCTGCGCAGGCGTGTTGAAAAGGCGATGATACCGAATTTTGGCAGAAAAATATGGATTCCTTAAGGCAAATGACGTTGATTGACTTCGCCTTACGTTCTGCTGCGGCCGGGTCTGAGTTGAAATCGCCAGGAATAAGCCGCGTTACTCAAGTCAAATGCTCGGCGGACATGGTTGTGAGCCGGTGCAGCGCTGCTAGCGTTCGCTTGATTGTTGCCCCTGGATGCCGAATGTGACTAAATGTCAGCAAATCAATCAGGCAGAGGTATCAACAGTGGGACCATTATCGGGTATTAAGATTATCGAGTTGGCGGGCATTGGCCCTGGGCCGTTTTGCGGCATGATGTTGGCAGATATGGGCGCCGAGGTGATTCGAGTTGATCGCGCGAGTAAAGGCGGGCGGCGTGGGGTCGATGTATTGACTCGCGGTCGAAAGTCTATCGCTGTCGATCTTAAGAGCCCTGAAGGCAAAGAGGTAATCCTCAAGCTTTGTGAATCGGCAGATGGCATCTTTGAGGGTTTTCGACCGGGTGTTACGGAGCGCCTGGGGTTAGGTCCAGAAGAATGTATGGCGCGGAATCCAAAGCTGGTCTACGGACGCATGACAGGTTGGGGGCAGGACGGCCCCATGGCCCATGCTGCCGGGCATGACATCAACTATATTGCGCTGTCAGGCGCTTTACATTCTATCGGCGGTAAAGATGGTAAGCCGGTGCCGCCACTTAATTTGGTAGGTGATTTTGGTGGTGGTGGGATGTTCCTGGCCTTTGGCATGGTATGCGCGCTGCTCGAGGCACAAAAGTCAGGTATGGGTCAGGTGGTCGATACCTCCATGGTAGAAGGCGCGTCTGTGCTGATGTCGATGTTCTTTACTATGCGTGCAGCGGGCCTCTGGAAGGAGGAGAGGGCGTCCAATATGTTAGATGGCGGAGCTCACTTTTATGACACCTATGAAACCAAGGACGGCGGATATATATCGTTGGGGTCGATAGAGCCGCAATTTTACGCCCTGTTGCTTGAGAAGGCGGGACTTAAGGTTGAAGACTTTACGCCGCAAATGGATCAATCGCGATGGCCCGAATACAAAGCTCGACTAACAGATGCGATCAGGCTAAAGACCCGGGATGAGTGGACCGAGATTATGCAAGGCACTGATGTCTGTTTTGCGCCCGTGCTGGCATTGAGCGAGGTGGCCGATCATCCCCATAACAAGGCTCGTCAGTCTTTTGTTGAGATGGATGGGGTGATTCAGCCGGCGCCTGCGCCTAGATTTAGTCGAACAGCCCCTGAGTTGACCGTCAGCTCTCGCATGGCGGGCGAGGACAGTCGAGAAGTGCTGGCGGCGGCGGGCTATTCACCAGCAGAGATAGATGCGCTTGTGAGTGTCGGAGCTGTGAATTTGTCCGCTAGCTAGGGGTGGATGCTAATGGTTAGCTGTAGCCGGAGTTCTTGCGGGTGCAGCTGATTATCGCGGAAAAGAAACAGAAAAAAGCAGTTAGGTGCATATTGTTTGAGATAAACCTGTTTATTTGTCAAAAAATTGTGTGTTTAGTCATTATTTATTGCCATTAATGCAGTAGAATCACCCCTTCATCGGCTTGTGTGTGGCGAAATTGTCAAAAGCCGCGGTCAACGCGGTAAGTGCTTAGATGATCACCCTCCCATTAACCAGATAAAGTAGGTGCTAACAAATGAGCGTAGAATTACTTGATACCACCCGGTTCCATGGGTTCAGGGTCAGACGTCAGATAGCCGGAAAAACTTACCAGGAATATTTTTCCCTGAAGGCGGATGGCAAGCGTATGCGCGGTGCAGCTCGTGCCGCAGTCAAACAGGTCGCTGAGGATCGTGACGCGGTTCTGCAAAAATTACAGGCTAAAGCTAAGGCTGAAGCGGCAAAAAATGCCTTGTTTGATAAAGATGGTAAGGTTCGAGGTATTCTGTTTCGAATGAAAACAGAAAAGAGTGGTACACGTACGCCGGTTTTTCAGATCGGTATTATGTCTGCTAAGGTCGGCAAAATCGTCAACACGACGGTGTCAATTAATTTGCACGGGCTAGAGTCAGCGTGGCAGAAGGCCGTGGATTTTTATATCGACCATAAGAAGATTTCTAAGCGGGCTAAGGTCTATCAGGAATTGCTTAGCGCACAGCCGACTAAAGCACAGTTGGATGCGATGAAACGGAAGCGACCGAAAAAAGCCTAGAGCGTGCTCAGCGGCGAAAAGGGATCCTGGTGATCCCTTTTTTTTGTCCTTTTTTTTCTGTAAGTGTTAATGTTTTTGCTCGTTTTCACAGGAGTATCAAAGGTGAGTTACGCAGTCGAATATGCGAAATCTTTGGCCGACCCGGTTGGGTTCTGGCGTGAACAGGCAGACCTGATTCAATGGGATCGAGCGCCAGAGAAGATCCTCAGTAAAGATGCTAATGGTAATGACGCCTGGTATGCCGATGGTGAGTTAAATACCTGCTATCTGGCGCTGGATTACCATATAGAGCAGGGTCGCGGTGAACAGACAGCGTTGATCTATGACTCGCCGGTGACCGCGACGGTGCAACACTTCAGTTATTCGCAGCTGCGTGAACAAGTGGCGCTATTTGCCGGAGTGCTGCTGTCACGGGGTGTCACTAAGGGCGAGCGGGTCATTATCTATATGCCGATGATTCCTGAGGCAGTAATCGCGATGCTGGCTTGTGCACGTATAGGGGCAGTTCACTCAGTCGTGTTCGGTGGATTTGCAGCCAGGGAGCTTGCCAGTCGTATCGATGATGCTACGCCAAAATTGATTATCGCGGCCTCCTGCGGCATTGAATTCGCATCGGTTATTCCTTACAAGCCGCTATTGGATCAGGCCTTGGCCCTCGCTCAACATCAGGTTGACGCCTGTGTCATCCTGCAACGTCCTCAAGCTCGGGCTGAGCTCCAAGCTACAGACATAGACTGGGACGTTGCTATCGCCGCCGCTGTGCCGGCTGCTTGCGTGTCGTTGAAGGCCACTGACCCACTCTATGTGCTTTATACATCGGGCACCACGGGCAAGCCCAAGGGTGTTGTCAGGGATAACGGGGGCCATGCCGTCGCTTTGCGATATAGCATGCAGGCGATCTACGATGTCGGACCTGGCGATGTCTTTTGGGCGGCCTCGGATGTCGGCTGGGTAGTGGGCCACTCCTATATCGTTTATGCGCCACTGATTACTGGTTGTACAACAATCTTGTTTGAAGGCAAGCCCGTGCGAACGCCAGATGCGGGGACGTTCTGGCGGGTCATTGAGCAACATCAGGTTAAGGTATTTTTTACCGCGCCCACTGGTTTTCGCGCCATGCGCAAAGAGGATCCTGAGAGTTTGCTGCTTCGAGACTATGACATCTCCTGCCTGCAAGCTTTGTTCGTTGCCGGTGAGCGAACGGACCCGCCCACGTACCACTGGCTTTGCAATATCTTGAACATTCCTGTGATCGACCATTGGTGGCAGACCGAAACCGGTTGGCCCGTTGCGGCTAATCTGCGGGGAATTGAGCCCAGGCCGACGCTGGCGGGTTCGGCGAGCTTTGCAGTCCCAGGCTTTGACGTTCAGGTCCTGGGAGCTAACCATGAAGTTCTGCCAGCCGGCGAAGAGGGCGATGTCGTGATTCGATTGCCTCTGCCTCCCGGTTGCATGTCGACAGTCTGGGGTGACCATCAACGTTACACAGAGGCTTATATGACGCTGCATCCGGGCTATTACCATACCGGTGACGGTGGTTATTTCGATGCTGATGGTTACCTGTATATCATGGGACGAACTGATGATGTCATCAATGTAGCGGGTCACAGGCTTTCTACCGGAGAAATGGAAGAGATCGTTGCAGCCCACCCTGCCATAGCGGAGTGTGCGGTTGTTGGTATTGAAGACCGAGATAAGGGTCAACTGCCCATCGGTTTGTTGATCCTCAAGGACGGCGTGCAGCTGCCCGCCGCCCAACTCGAAGCGGAGCTGGTGGCGATGGTTAGGCAGGCCATTGGTGCCTTCGCGAATTTCAAGCGAGCGGTGGTGGTCAGTCGGTTGCCCAAGACGCGATCCGGCAAAATCCTACGTCAGATCGTCAGGAAGATTGCTGACAACAAGCCCTTCGAGCCACCGGCTACTATTGATGATCCGTCCGTCTTGGGCGAGATTCGTGATGCCCTAAAGACAGCAAAAGTTGGCCAGATAGCGGAGACACAAGGATGAATAGCGTATTGATTACTGGGGCATCCTCAGGATTCGGTGAAGCCTGCGCTCGCAAGTTTGCAGCGCATGGCCAGCGGTTGGTGCTCTGTGCCCGCCGTGCGGATAGATTATCAGCGCTTGCGGATGAGCTCAGTCAGATTACCGAAGTGCATTCGGTGGTGCTTGACGTTCGCGATCGAGAAGCTGTGTTTGCGCTGCCGGCAGCACTGCCCGCGGCCTTTGCGGACGTTGGCATACTTGTTAACAATGCTGGTCTGGCTTTGGGGTTGGGTGGTGCTGACGTCGCGAGTGTCGACGACTGGGAAGCCATGGTCGATACCAATATAAAAGGTGTGATGTATTTGACTCAGGCGATGCTTCCGGGGATGGTCGCTCGCGGTGGTGGGCATGTCGTCAATATTGGCTCCGTCGCTGCGAGTTGGCCCTATCCCGGAGGGAATGTTTACGGCGGCACGAAAGCGTTTGTGCAACAGTTTTCACGAAATTTACGTGCTGATCTGCTGGGTAAATCGATTCGAGTGTCGAATATTGAACCAGGGATGTGTGAAACAGAGTTTTCAGTGGTACGCTTTAATGGCGATGAGGAGCGGGCTAAGCAGGTCTATTCGGGCATGCAGCCGTTAACCGCTGCCGATATCGCTGAAATTGTTTATTGGGTGACGGCTTTACCGCCGCATATCAATGTCAATCAGCTGGAGGTGATGCCCACGGCTCAAGCTTGGGGTCCATTCGCCGTTCATCGGGACTGATGTGAGCGTGGTTGATTTGGAGGTGTCTGGTCCACGCAATCACGTTATAATTAAGCTCTCCAGGCGAAGATGACAGCGGTAATATGATCATAGTCCACGGTAAATTCCCAATAAAACAGGCGTTTCGAGAAGAAGCGCTAAAGCTTATGCAGCGTATGTCTGTCGCCAGTCGTGAAGAGTTTGGCTGTATCAGTTACGAATTTTATGTGGGTTTGTCGGACCCGAACACGCTCCTGTTGTTTCAAGAATGGGATTCGGTTGATGCCTTGCAAGACCACTTTGATACGGCGCACATGGAAGAGTTTCTGAAAGTCTTGCCTGATGTGCTAGACGGTGAGGTTGCCACCCGGCGTTATGAAGTTCGAAATCCCAATGATATTTCCAGCGGGTCAAATGAAGATCGAAGTGTCCCTGTTGACCGAAGTGATCAGTCGGAAGGTCGCCATTCGAGGCAGAAAATTATTCATTGATGCTGTGGTATGACGCGTCAGTGATTTGTGTTGCCGGACTGCTTGAGTCTGGGTCTATGCGAGCAGCGCTAAAATGTTCTCTGGCGGCCGACCGATAACCGCGCGGTCACCGATCACGACAATCGGCCGCTCTATCAGTTGTGGGTGTTTGATCATCGCGTCGATCAATGCGCTGTCAGTCTGATTCAGATCGTCAAGCTGCAGGGCCTTGTATTGAGCTTCAGAGGTTCGAAGTAACTGGCGCGGACGCATCAAGAGCTTGGCAAGCAAGTCGATTAACTGGTCTGCTGTGAAAGGGCTTGTCAAATACAGGGCGATGTTCGGCGAGATGCCGTGAGAATAGAGTAATTCAAGCGTCCGGCGAGATTTGGAACAGGCCGGATTGTGATAAATAGTGACGGTATCCATCTGGTTTTAGCGTTCAATTGGATGAGGCTGGAAATTGTAGAGGGCCTGCGCGAGATCAACAAGCGCAAGATCGGCAGAATCGCGGACATCTTGGAACTTTTTGATGAAAATAACCACGCTGAGCGCTGCAACCCGGCTGCCAAAATATTGTTTGGGCCTTTCAGTTCACGTGCTGAAACGCTATGTGGACGATGGCTGTCAGGCAACGGCTGCGGGATTGACCTACCAAACCCTGTTTGCGGTTGTACCGTTGTTGACCGTGATGTACGCAGTGCTCAATGCGGTCGAGGCTTTCAAAGATCTGTCGGCGGAGGTTGAGGGCTTTCTGTTTGACAATGTGGTCCCGGAAAATGTCGTTAATCTCCAGGATTACCTGCATGACTTTTCTACCCAGGCGCAAAGCCTGAGTGTGCCAAGCCTCGCCTTTCTGGGTATCACCGCATTTCTGATGTTGTTCACCATTGAGCGCACGTTCAATGAAATTTGGCGGGTTCGTGAGCCCAGGCAGGGATACCAGCGGTTTTTGATGTACTGGGCGGTGCTTTCGCTGGGGCCGATCCTGGTGGGTATGGGGTTTTTGATAACGACCTACCTGATGGCTTTGCCACTCTTGTCGGATGTTGATCAGTACACCGGGGCGCTTGGATATTTGCCCATTTTGTTGAGCGCGGCGATGCTGACGCTGGTTTACGTGGCGGTGCCGAATTGCGCTGTGTCGTTCAAAGATGCGGTGGTGGGTGGATTGCTCGTCGCGATAGCTTTTGAAATGGCGAAATATTTGTTTGGTTTTGTGATGTCGCGTTCAAGTTTTGAGGTTATTTATGGGGCGTTTGCTGCGGTCCCGCTGTTCCTGCTGTGGATTTACGTTTCATGGAGTATCGTTCTGATGGGTGCGGAGTTGGTCAAAGCCTTGGGCGTTTTTCGTCACGATGGCGGCGAGCAGTTAGAGGCACCATTGTTTCAAATCGTCGTTATTCTCGAGCTGTTTTTTCATGCGCACCAGAAGGGAGTTGTGGTTCGAGAAGAAGATATTCGACGCTGCGGTGCTCGTATTGACCTGGAGCATTGGAATGACTATCGGCAGCGTCTGATAAAGCTCAACTTAATTCGTAGTGTCGATAAAGGGGGGCTAGTGTTGTCGAGAGATCTGAGTGAAATCTCCGTATGGGAGTTGTACCAGGGTTTAGGCTGGCCCATGCCCGAGGTCGTAAAGGGTGAAAGCGCCTGGGAAGTTGTACTTGCAGCGGATGTTCAGCGTATCAATCAACACAATCAGGATTTGCTTAAGGTTGATCTCGAATCCTTGTTTCGTCTAGGTGTGAAAGAATGAAAAATATTTCGATTATAATTTTTTTGCTTGGGCTCACGGGCTGCCAGCAGCCGGAGTTTTATGATGTGCAAGGTGCAGGGCATCAGTTTGATGATTTTACGGGTCGGTACCTGATTGTGAACTATTGGGCGACGTGGTGTGCGCCTTGTATCCGAGAGATCCCTGAATTAAATGAGTTCGCCGATGAGTTCCACGGTCAAGTTGCCGTGTGGGGTGTTAACTACGACGCGCCTCAAGGTGCGGAGCAACTCAGGCAAGTGCAGAAAATGCAGATCACTTTTCCGGTGTTTGCCGCGAACCCAAGCGAACGCTTGGGGGTGGCGATGCCTGAGGTGCTACCGACGACCTTGGTGTTTGACCCGCAGGGAACATTGCTTGCTACCCTGGTTGGGCCTCAGACCCGAGCATCATTACTGGCAGCGCTAGCGCTGGAGTAGCTGCTCGGGGCAGAGCACGCAGGGTTACCTTTTATTGCTTTTTTCTGTGTGTTTTCCTTTGTGTGTTGCCCTATGGGTTATCTTTGCTGGGTCAGGTTTCAGTCGCTGAGCTCTTGATCGAGTAACGTTTTAAAGTGCCTAGCGATACCCTCTACAGGTAGTTCGCTGCTGACGCCGGTCTGTCTGTTCACGTATTCCACAACCTGGGTTGCCAGACCACGTTCGCCGATAACGAGACGATGAGGAATGCCGATCAGCTCAGCATCAGCAAATTTCGCGCCTGGTCTTGGCCCTTCCCTGTCATCGAGCAGAACTTCGATGCCAAGCTGCCGCATAGCCTGGTAAACAGCCTCTGCTGTGGCGGCCACTTCCGCAGACTTATGGCTGTTGATGGGAATGATGATGACGTGGAAGGGTGCGATGCAAGTGGGCCAGATCATACCGCGGTCGTCATGGTATTGTTCGATAATAGCCGCGACCAGTCGCGTGACACCCATCCCGTAGCAACCCATTTGCATTACAGCAGCTTTGCCATTTTCATCGAGAACCGTTGCATTCATCGACTTGGAGTACTTCTCGCCGAGTTGGAAGATGTGGCCCACTTCAATGCCTTTTTTGAGCTGTAATTGACCAAGGCCGTCAGGGCTTGGGTCGCCTTCTACCACATTGCGCAAGTCGTATATCGCTGTCGCAGTGGTATCACGACCCCAATTAGCATTTTGCAGGTGGTGGTCGTCCTTGTTGGCCCCACAGGTGAAGTTGAGCAGTGCTGCTGCGCTACGGTCGGCGAGTATGGGCATGGCCAGACCTACGGGACCAATCGAACCTACCGTGCAACCCACCGCGGCTAGGATCTCTTCAGGGCTGGCGAGGGTCAGTGGCGTGGCCAGCATAGCGATTTTTGCTGCCTTAATAGCGTTCATTTGATGATCGCCACGTAAGACCAGTGCGACCAAGGGGGTCTCGCTGCCCTTGAATATAAGCGTTTTTATCGTTCTGGCTGGGTCGATTTGCAGAAAGTTAGTCACTTCTTCAATGGTCTTGCAGTCAGGTGTCGAGACCTCGGTCAGCGCTTCGGCGATGGCATTGTCAGCCGCTGGAGCCAGCGCTTCTGCCATTTCAATATTGGCTGCGTAGTTGCTTCCAGAGCTGAAGGCGATGGTGTCTTCGCCTGAGTCTGCGAGGACATGAAATTCAACAGAGGCGCTGCCACCGATGCTGCCGGTATCCGCGAGTACCGGACGGAAGTCGAGGTGCATTTTTTTGAGAATTCGACTGTAAGTCTGATGCATCAGTTGATAAGTTTCTTCCAGACTCTCCATGGTCATATGAAAGGAATAAGCATCTTTCATCAGAAATTCGCGGGCTCGTAATAGGCCAAATCGAGGTCGGGTCTCGTCTCTGAATTTCGTCTGAATCTGATAATAATTAATAGGTAATTGCTTATGGCTTTTGAGTTCGGTGCGGGCGAGATCGGTGATCACTTCTTCATGAGTCGGTCCCATGCAGAAATCGCGCTTGTGTCGGTCTACAAACTTCAGAAGCAGACCATCGTCATACTCTTGCCAGCGACCAGATTCAACCCACAACTCCGCTGGTTGAACCACGGGCATCATGACCTCCAGAGCGCCGGCGTTATCCATTTCGTCACGGATAATGCCCTCGACCTTATGTAATACCCGCAAGCCCATCGGCAACCAGTTGTAAATGCCAGATGCCAGTTTACGTATCAATCCACCGCGTATCAGCAGTTGGTGACTAATGACCTCAGCATCGGCTGGGGTTTCCTTGAGGGTTGAAATTGAGTAGCTGGATGCTTTCATAATGGCTGTCTGTGCTGACCTTTAATGATGTGGGGGTTTGTAAAAAGGCATGTCGACCAGTGACGCCCCTGACCGGTTGGCGATGCTCGGGTTTGGGTCTGTTAGCCTTCGGTTGTTTAGCGGCGGCTTTGGCCGCTTGATCACGGCGATGATTCTAGCAAGGAGTTGATGTGGTTAACACTGCAGTTGTCGGTATGGGCCTTGGTTGTCGCGCACCGGGAAGCGACAGCCGCAGGGTTGCTACCCCAGTTTGTTAAAAAGCGAGGCAAAAAAAAGGCCGCAACTGCGACCCTTTTTTGCTTCGCTGAGTGCGCGGCTTAAGCGAGTTCTTTTAAGCCTTTCAGTGGCAGCACTTTAATTTTCGTGCTGGCTGGCTTGGCTGCAACGTTCATGACTTCGCCTGGACGGAAAGGGTTAGGTACGCCTTTACGTGCTTTGCTGGCGGCTTTCTTGACCGTCTTGATTTTAATCAGGCCAGGCAACGTGAATTCGCCGACAGCGCCTTTTTTAACATGTCGCGCAATCAAGTCATTCAATTCTTGGAATACCGCTGCAACCTGTTTCTTGCTGAGATCCGTATTGGTAGAAATTTCGGTTATAATTGCGCTTTTAGTATATTTTTCTTTGATCGCAGGCAGTTTTTTCGGAGCAGCCACGGGTTTGGCGACTGCTTTGGGTTGAGCCTTGGCTTTAGTCACTGCTTTTTTTGCGATCGCCTTTTTAGCTGCCATTTGTAGATCCTTTTAAATGTCGATGTTGAGAAGAGGGTGTGTTTAATGTTGCCTTAAATTCAAGTTTAGTACTTGAATTCGAGCGCTTTTTGCACGTCGCGGCAATGATGGTCTTTATATATGATTGGCTTTTACGCCGCAAGGTTTAGGCTGTGTTTTTTGTGTTTCCTGCGAGTATTTTTGCAAAAGCGGCAATCGGCGTATTATTGCCCTGTCGAGGAACGTCGTAGACGCTCGCCATGGTAAGATATTAGGGTATAATGCGCGGCCGCAGTTCTACGTAAAATTGCCCTATTGTTAGATTATAGAGGAAAGTTTGTCGTGCCAATCTACGAGTACCAGTGTGAAGAGTGCCAGAATAGAATTGAGAAGCTCATGAAGCTCTCTGACGAGGCGCCAGTGATTTGTCCTAAATGTAGCAAGCCTGCATTGAAAAAGATGGTCTCGGCTGCGGCGTTCAGGCTAAAAGGGTCTGGTTGGTATGAGACGGACTTCAAGACCGGATCGAAGAAAAATGTGTTGCATGGCGGCGCTAGTAGCGATTCTTCGTCTGGCAATTCCGGCAGTGGGAGCTCTGGTTCAAGTGGTTCTGGCTCAAGTGGCTCTGGCTCAAGTGGCTCAGGGACTAGTGAAAAGAGTTCGTCGGGGAGTAAATCGAGTGGCTCCGATAGTTCGTCTGGGACTAGCCCCAGTTCATCGAGTAGTAAGCCATCATCCAGTTAATTGGCTGTTCGAGCTAAAGCGCCAGCCTGGCGCAAGAAGTCATTAGATAATTGAGGTAAGGATAATGCGTAGCCACTACTGTGGTCAGTTAAGGGACACACATATCGATGCAGAGGTTTCCCTGTGCGGCTGGGTTCATCGGCGCCGAGATCATGGCGGTGTGATTTTTTTGGATATTCGAGATCACGAAGGCATTGTGCAGGTGGTGTTTGACCCCGATACCGCTGCTAGTTTTGAGCTTGCGGATCAGGTTCGCAATGAATATGTTCTTAATATTAAGGGTCGCGTCAGACAGCGTGATCAGTCGGCAATGAATCCTAAGATGAACACCGGGATGATTGAGGTGCTTGGAAAGGAACTTATTATTCTCAATACCGCCGATACACCGCCTTTCCAATTGGATCAGCATTCTGATGCGGGTGAGGATGTTCGACTGCGGTATCGGTATATTGATTTACGTCGCCCGGAAATGCAGGAGCGGATTCGCCTGCGGTCAAAAACTGCACATTTCGTTCGCCGTTACCTTGAAGAGCGGTCTTTTGTCGATATCGAAACACCTATATTGACCAAAGCGACCCCGGAGGGCGCTCGTGATTATCTGGTGCCGAGTCGAACTCACCCGGGACAATTCTTTGCGTTGCCCCAGTCGCCACAAATTTTCAAGCAATTGTTGATGATGTCCGGCTTTGATCGTTACTACCAGATCGCCAGATGTTTTCGAGATGAAGACTTGCGTGCGGATCGTCAGCCAGAGTTCACGCAGGTCGATATCGAAACTACCTTTATGGACGAACAGCAGATCATGACGCTGACGGAAGACCTATTCCGAGCCTTGTTCAAGGAGATCATCGACGTCGAGCTCGAGGCGTTTCCAGTGCTGACCTATGCCGAAGGTAAACGCAAGTATGGTAGTGATCGACCTGACTTACGCTTTGGTTTGGAGTTTGTTGACGTCGCCGATCTCATGCAAGAGGTTGATTTTAAGGTCTTCAGCGGTCCGGCATCTGACGCCGATTCTCGGGTCGTGGCGCTGCGGCTGGAGCAGGGAGATCGACTAACTCGAAAGATGATCGACGATTATACAAAATTCGTCGGTATTTATGGTGCCAGGGGGCTGGCCTACATTAGGGTCAATGATATTGATGCGGGTGTAGCCGGGCTTCAATCACCGATTTTGAAATTCCTGCCAGATGAAGTGGTGTTGAATATTCTTGCTCGGGTCGGTGCTAAGGATAAAGACATTATCTTTTTTGGTGCCGACAAGGCGAATGTCGTTAATGATGCGCTCGGTGCGTTGCGCAACAAGTTGGGCGAGGATCTGAATCTCTACACTCGGCCTTGGGCGCCCTGCTGGATCACTGATTTCCCGATGTTTGAGGCAGACAAAACGGGTAATTGGTCAGCGACTCACCATCCGTTTACTCAACCAGTGGGTGATATGGATGAGATGCTAGCGAATCCCGGAGCAACGCTTTCCCGGGCTTATGATGTGGTGATAAATGGCCATGAAGTGGGTGGCGGTTCGATTCGTGTGCATCAGACTTCTATGCAGCAGAAAATATTCAAGGTCCTGAAATTGTCAGATGAAGAAGCCAACCTTAAGTTTGGTTTTCTCCTTGAGGCGCTGCGCTATGGCGCCCCACCTCATGGGGGGTTAGCCATAGGTCTTGATCGGCTGATTATGTTGCTCTGTGGATCTCATGCGATTCGAGATGTTATCGCGTTTCCGAAAACCCAGACAGCCGCTTGCTTGTTGACGTCAGCGCCCAGCGAAGTGGACCCGCAACAGCTCAAAGATTTGCATGTGGCGGTCCGCAAGCCAGTCTGACAAGGTCTGTAAAGCGGTGGATATAAAAGATACTACTGATGGAGAGAGTGAATGGCGGGTCATAGCAAGTGGAGCAACATCAAGCACCGGAAGGCGGGTCAAGATGCGAAGCGGGCAAAGGTATTCACAAAAATCATTCGTGAACTGACTGTTGCTGCCAGAGATGGCGGTGGGGTATTGGAGGATAATCCTGGTCTGCGTACCGTGGTGGATAAGGCTAAAGCGTCACAAATGCCTAAAGACACCATGGAGCGAGCGATCGCCAGGGGCGCCGGTGGCCTCGAAGGTAGTGAGTTGGTGTCTCTGACCTATGAGGGCTATGGCCCAGGCGGTGTGGCTTTCTTGGTGGAAACCATGACCGACAACCGCAACCGAACGGTAGCGGAGGTCCGGCATGCCTTCACCAAAGCGGGCGGAAATCTTGGCACCGATGGGTCTGTCGCCTATCTGTTTGATCGGAAAGGTATGCTCAATTTCGCGCCGGGGCTCGATGAGGAGAAAGTTATGGAGCTGGCGATAGATGCCGGTGCCGATGACGTGGACATTGCGGAAGATGGGTCCGTCGAGGTACTCACGACACCTGAAGACTTTCTGGCCGTCAAGGACGCTTTGATTGAAGCTGATTTCGAGCCCGTTAATGCGGAAATTGCCATGCTACCGCAAAACTATAGTGAGCTTAATGCAGATATGGCAGAAAAGGTCATTCGGCTGATGGATAACCTGGAAGACCTGGATGATGTTCAAAACGTCTATACCAATGCCAGCTTCCCTGAAAACCTAGAGGAGTAGGTTGGTAGCAGCGAGCTGTAACACTCGTTGCTTGTGGTAAGCTGCCTGGGCACCCCAGGAACAGAAGAACTTTCATGACGCAGCACCGATGGCAATAATCCTAGGTATAGACCCAGGCTCACGGGTGACCGGATTTGGTCTGATCGACTCGCAAGGCTCGCGTCAGGTCTATGTGGCGAGTGGCTGTATTAGAACGGACGCGAAAGCTGACTTGGCAGGCAAATTAGTAGAGATATTTGCTGGAGTCACAGAAATCATCCAGCAGTACAATCCCCAAGAGATGGCAATTGAGAAAGTCTTCATGGCCAAAAGCGCGTCTTCTGCTTTGACACTAGGTCAAGCTCGGGGTGTTGCTCTCGTTGCGGGCGCGAACCTGGGGTTGGCTGTGTTTGAGTATGAAGCGCGAAAAATCAAACAGGCTGTGGTGGGTACGGGTGCTGCGGAAAAAAGCCAGGTTCAACATATGGTGCAGACGTTATTAAAACTCCCCGCCCAACCCCAACAAGATGCTGCCGATGCTTTGGCGATCGCATTGTGCCACATTAATACTCAGCAAAATCTCAGTCGTATCGCGGGCGCGAACAGCTTTCGGCGAGGTCGGATGGTGAACCTTGGGCAACATTCAGGCAGTGAAAGGAATACAGACAATTGATTGGTAGAGTTCGGGGTAAAATTTTAGAGAAATCCACTCATCAGGTGGTCGTCGATGTACAAGGCCTCGGTTATGAGGTGGATATTCCCTTGACCACCTATTTCCAACTCGGTGATAGCGGTACTGAAATCATGTTGTATACCCATTTGGTGGTTCGCGATGATGCGCACCTGCTGTTTGGGTTTTCGACGGCTTCAGAGCGCGAGTTGTTTCGCGCCCTCATTAAAGTGAATGGTGTCGGACCGAAGCTTGCCGTGGCGATCCTGTCCGGCGTCGATGCCAGGGCATTCAGTCGCTGCATCCAGAATAACGATATCAAAGCATTGACGGCGCTGCCTGGGGTGGGCAAAAAAACTGCTGAACGATTAATCATTGAGATGCGTGACCGATTGCCCGCCTTGACTGAGGGGCTTTTGCCTGCCGCTCAGCGAGCTCCCGATCTGGTCGCGGATGCTGAGGCGGCACTGATTGGTCTGGGTTATAAGCCTCAAGAGGCGGCGAGGGCGCTTGGGCAGATCGAAGATCAGGACGTTAGCGTAGAGAGTCTCATTCGCCAAGCTTTGAAGTCCCTCTCCTAAAGTGCAGTATCTCCTGTCGAGCAAGTATTAATGTGGCAAACTGCGGGTTTTATACTCGGTGAACGGGGACGGGCAGACAATGATTGAATCTGATCGACTGGTAGCGCCTGAATCTACCCAGGGAGATTCAACTCAAGATTGGGCGATTCGCCCCAAAACCTTTGCTGAGTATCGCGGGCAGCCGCAGGTCAGCGAGCAAATGACCATCTTTATCGACGCTGCCAAACGTCGAGGTGAACACCTTGATCATACGCTGATATTTGGACCTCCCGGTCTTGGCAAGACGACGCTGGCCAATATTATTGCGAATGAAATGGGCGTGCAAATCAAAGCAACCTCAGGTCCTGTGATCGATAAAAAAGGTGATCTGGTTGCGGCGCTAACCAATCTTGAGGCCGGGGATGTATTGTTCATTGATGAAATCCACAGACTGTCGCCTGCCATTGAGGAAGTGCTGTATCCCGCGATGGAAGATTTCCAGGTGGACATCACCATTGGTGAAGGTCCTGCCGCCAGAACCCTGAAGCTTGATTTGCCGCCGTTCACACTCGTTGGCGCAACGACTCGAACGGGATTGTTGACGTCTCCGTTGCGCGATCGGTTTGGTATTATTCAACGTCTGGAATTCTATCAGGTTGATGATCTTGCTCAAATCGTGCTGCGCTCGTCTAATTTGCTGGGTGTGCGGACTGACCAAGCCGGCGCTCAGGAGATTGCGTTGCGGTCTCGAGGGACGCCACGAATTGCAAATCGCCTGCTACGGCGTGTGCGTGATTTTGCCGAGGTTAAAGCGAATGGTCATATCGACAAGGCTGTGGCTGACGATGCCCTGAATATGTTGAAAGTCGACGCCAATGGCTTTGATCATATGGATAGGCGCCTGCTTATGGCCTTAATTGAAAAATTTGATGGTGGTCCTGTGGGAGTTGATAGTTTGGCGGCGGCCATCGGCGAGGAGCGTGACACCATTGAGGATGTCTATGAGCCGTTTTTGATTCAGCAGGGCTTTATAATGCGAACGCCAAGAGGTAGGGTTGCCACACGACATGCTTATCTGCATTTTGGTCTGCCGATGCCGGCTACCAGCCCGTTGCTTCACATTGACGATACCCCAACTGAGTGAGACTAAAGAGTAATTGCCTTGAATGAGCCACTTTCGATTATCGACCTGGTATTAAATGCCAGTATTGTAGTGCAGTGCGTGATGACCATATTGGTTCTGGCGTCCATGGTCTCGTGGGTCATGATCTTCCAACGTGGCTTCAGTTTGTCATCGATCAAGCGAGAGTCGATCGCCTTCGAAAATGAATTTTGGTCTGGTAAGGACTTGCGCAAAATTTATCTGGAAATTGAAGCCAGTGAGCGTGAACCCGTGGGCATGGAGCTTATTTTTGTCGCGGGTTTCAAGGAGTTTACCCGTTTGCGCCAGCAAAAGGAGACGGATTCCGATCGCATTATGCAGAGCGTGCAGCGGGCCATGCGGGTTGCCTTGTCTCGAGAAGAGGAGCGTATGGAGACAAGTTTGCCCTTTCTGGCGACAGTTGGCTCGACCAGCCCCTATATAGGGTTGTTTGGCACTGTCTGGGGGATTATGAATTCCTTTCGGGGTCTGGCGACAGTTAATCAGGCGAGTTTGTCGGTGGTTGCGCCTGGTATTTCCGAGGCGCTGGTGGCTACCGCGATTGGACTGTTTGCGGCCATTCCTGCGGTGATCGCTTATAATCGATTTGCGGCCCAAGTTGAAATTATCGTGAATCGTCTCGATGCATTCACTGACGAGTTCAGCGGTATTTTGTATCGTGGCATTCGCGCGCAGGATTAATAATGGCTAAAGCAGCAAGAAGAAAGCCCATGGCAGAGATCAACGTCGTTCCTTACATCGACGTGACACTGGTGCTGTTGGTTATTTTTATGGTGACAGCGCCTATGATGACCCAGGGCATCAATGTGGATTTGCCGGATGCTGCTTCAGGGCCGCTGTCCGTGCGCGAAAATGAACTCACCCTAGTGGTCTCAGTTAAAGCGGATTCAACATATTACATTAACGTAGGTGATGAAGAGGAAAGCGTGGCGTTGGCGTTGATCGGCGAGCGCGCGGCGAAGATCATTCAGGCGAACCCCGATATCAAGGTGCTGGTGGAGGGTGATCAGGCCCTCAGTTATGGTGTTGTCGTGGGGTTGATGAATGTTTTGCAACAGGCGGGGGCCAGGAGCGTGGGTTTGATCACGGAACCGCCGGGATAGCATCATGAGTCTGATCAGAGTCTATATCTTCCCGGCGTTATTAGCCTTGGCAGTACACGCAGGTGTGCTCACCCTGTTGTTAGTCAACTGGGATCAGGCAGCGCCAATACCGTCTGTGGCAGTTGAGCACTATTATATTAAAGCGGCCTTGGTCGCTGAAAACCCGCATAAGATCAAACAACAAAAGCTGGCTGCCGCTGCGCTGCAACGCCGTCAAGCAAAGGCCCAATTGAGCAAACAACGCGACTCGGCTCGTCGAGCGCAATTAGATCGTGATGCCAAGGCGAAGGCTGATCTTGCAACTAAGGCGAGTCAGGCCGCAGAGTATTCGCGTTTGGAGGCCTTGCGCGCTGCTGCGCAGCAGGCTGAAGAGCAGCAGGCGTTGGAGACCAAACAGGCGTTGGAGGCCAAGCAGGCTAAAGTGGCGACGGAGCGAGATCTGGCTCGGGCGATCGGTGAGGAGCAGGACGATCGATTAGCGGTCACTGATGATGAAAAGGCCATGGCCTACGTATCGCAGATCCAGCGTGAAATTATTCAGCACTGGTCGCGGCCGCCCAGTGCGCGAAATGGCATGCAAGCCTTGTTAAAAGTGTTTTTAGTGCCTACGGGCGAAGTGGTTGACGTGACGCTGAAAACATCGAGTGGAAACGATGCTTTTGATCGTTCAGCGATGCTGGCGGTCCGTAAAGCCGAACGCTTTATCGTGCCCGCGGATTCGGCACAATTTGAACGTAATTTTCGCGAATTTGAGGTCGTGTTCAGGCCTGAAGATCTAAGACTGTAATAGGAATTCAATGAAACTGAGAGCTTACCTGATCGCCCTGCTAGTGGTTTGTATCCCTGTCAAGTCTGTGTTCGCAGATTTGCGGATTGAAGTGACTCAAGGTGTTGATAATGCGGTGAGGCTGGCTGTCGTCCCGTTTGATTGGCGGGGCATTGGTGGGCTGCCGGAAAATATCAGCGACATTATCGATGCTGACTTAGTGCTCAGCGGCCGGTTTGAAAGTTTACCTGCCAATCAGATGCTGAGTTTACCCCATGAACCTGCCGAAATTTTCAATCGCGATTGGCGATTGCTGAACGTTGAGTATTTGGTGATCGGGCATGTGTCGCCAGTGGGTGATCGTTACCGTCTGACCTACACCTTATATAATGTCTTCAAGCAATCGGTGGAACTTCGTCAGACCATCGAAGGCGACGCCAATGAAATGCGCGATATGGCACACTATGCCAGCGACAGCGTGTTTAAGATTCTCACCGGTATCGATGGAGCATTTTCGACCCAAATCATGTATGTGACGGCCTTGGGTCCGCTCACTGACCGCCTTTATCGGCTAAACATTGCCGATGCCGATGGCCATAGGGTCGAGACGATGCTGGAATCCAAAGAGCCGATTCTGTCGGCGAGCTGGTCGCGAGATGGCCGTTATATCGCCTATGTATCCTTCGAAGTGGACAGTCGACCGGCAATATTTTTGCGAGATGTGGTCAATGGCACTCGACAGCAATTAACGAATTTCCCTGGGCTGAATGGTGCGCCGGCATTTTCGCCTGATGGCAAGCAGCTAGCGGTGGTTTTGTCTAAAGATGGCAATCCCGATATCTACGTCCTGAATATTGCAGACCGTCGGCTGCGCCGGGTCACCAGGCACTATGGTATAGATACCGAACCATCTTGGAGTCCTGATGGTAAGGCCGTCATCTTCACCTCTAATCGAGGCGGTCAACCGCAGATCTATCAGATCCAGCTGGACGATCTGTCGATTGAGCGACTGACCTTTGAGGGTGATTACAACGCCAAGGCCAGTGTTTTGCCTGATGGAAGTGGTATTATCATGGTGCATCGTCGGGATGGGGTGTTCCACATTGCGATGCTGGATCTGGTTCGCGGCCGAGTGACGGTGTTAACTGAGACCAAGCTGGATGAGTCGCCAAGCATTGCACCTAACGGTAGTATGCTGATTTACGCGACCCAATTTGAAGGGGAGGGGATTTTGGCCGCTGTCTCTGTTGATGGTGGGGTGAAATTCAACCTGCCATCCAGTGAAGGTGATGTGCGAGAGCCCGCCTGGTCGCCGCAAAAACGGCGAATGTTTAAACCAATTTTGGAGTAGACCTGTTAGAATATAAGATTCGAAGTGTGACGTGGTCGTGCACCTTTCGATTCCAAATTGTGCTTTAATCTGCTATCAGCGATTTTCAGGAGCTAATTATGCTTAGAATAACAACACGTGGTGTCATGGCGATCAGTTTTGCGGCTTTTGTTTTGGCTGGCTGCGCGTCGAAAACAGAAGTCGAAGAGTCAATGGTAGAGGCTGCACCGGTCGTGGTTGCGCCCGTTGTTGAAGCGCCAGTGGTCGTAGAGGTTAAGCGACCGGTCGTTAATAATGGCAAAATTTCCCTGCCCGCTGCTGATGGCATGGGTGGAATGGATGGCATGGAAGAGTTGCAGGGCCTGTTCTACTTTGATTTTGACCAGACTATTGTTAAACGCGCCGGTCACATGGAACTAAGCAAGCATGCGATGGTATTGAAAGAAGATGCTGCATTGCGAATGCGTCTTGAAGGTCATGGCGATGAGCGAGGTACCCGTGAGTACAATCTTGCTCTGGGTGAGCGTCGAGCGAATGCCGTGCGCGCATACTTAGTTGCTGAAGGTGCGCCTCGCTCGCAGATCGAAGTGATTAGCTACGGTGAAGAGAAACCAGTAGATGGCGGCCATAATGAAGCGGCATGGGCGATGAATCGTCGAGTCGAAGTCGTTTACCGATAAGATAAAATTGCGGGCTATTCCTATGCGTATTGTCTGCCAGTTAAAAAATGGTGTGCTTGGTCTGCTGATGCTGACCAGTACGCCATTTTTGTTTGCGGCTACTAATGATGCCATTATGGTTGAAAGCCGTAACGGTCCAGTCATTCAACAGTTACCGTTCCAAGCGCCGATTGAAGATGTTAGCCCCGCGGCGGTTATCGGAGCAGGTATAGACGCAGAATATCAGTCGCAGCTGGTGGAACAAGAAGTGCAGGCCTTGCGCGGCTTGGTTGAAGACCTGCAGTATCAGCTCAAAAGAATGAAGAAAATTCAGGATGATCGTTACCTGGAGCTGGATAGCCGGTTCCAGAGTTTGCGTGCGGGATTGGCTTCGGGTTCTGTTGCCCCTGGAAGCGCGGAGGCAGTTATCAAGTCCGACGAAGAAGCTGTTGTGGCGCTGCCTGTGAATGTGGTTCAGGGTGAAAAATCTTTGTATGACACTGCGCTGGAGCTGATTCGAAATCGACAGTACGATCTGGCCGTCACGCAACTTCAGGCGGTGATCGAGGGTTTCCCGAATGGCGATTACGCGCCCAACGCCTACTATTGGTTGGGTGAAGTTTATGCCGCGATGCCCATCCCCAAGTATGAGAATGCACGTCAGGCGTTTGTTCATGTCATCACTTTTTTTCCGGATCACCGTAAAGTACCTGACGCAGCGTTTAAGTTGGGTAAAGTACATCACCTCATAGGTGATTGTGACAAAGCGAAAGAGCTGCTGAACAAGGTTGTCGAGCAATATCAAGGCAAGTCTGTTGCCAAGCTGGCAGCCGGTTATTTACGCGATGGAATGATTAACTGCCAATCGTAATTCCTCTCACCATCTCGGCGGGCTTTTGCGCTGCTGCTAGATCCCAATAGATAGACCTAAACTCAACACGCTATGCTAAGAATTACAGAGATATTCTACTCGCTCCAGGGTGAAGCAAGAACCAGCGGCCTGCCGACAGTATTCGTACGTTTGACGGGTTGTCCGTTACGCTGCCAGTACTGCGACACAGCCTATGCGTTCAGCGGCGGAACCATGACGTCGATGGAACAGGTGCTTGAGCAGGTGGCGGGCTACGGCGCTCGTTACGTGACCGTGACCGGGGGTGAGCCGTTGGCTCAGCCAGCCTGTTTACCTTTGTTGGTGAGCCTGTGCGATGCAGGTTATCAGGTGTCTCTGGAAACCAGTGGCGCACTTGATATTGCTGGTGTCGATCCGAGGGTTTCAATAGTGCTGGATTTGAAGACCCCTGGCTCTGCCGAGGTGAGTCGCAATTTGTACGCCAATTTAGCCTTGCTAGCAAACAAAGATCAGGTGAAGTTTGTGATCTGCGATCGTCAGGACTTCAGCTGGGCCAGTTTTAAAGTCCGCGAGTATGGTTTGTTGGAGCGTGTAGGTGATGTGTTGTTTTCGCCAAGCGTCGGTCAGCAGGATGCTACCGAGCTGGCAGAATGGATTCTTGCTGAACAACTGCCAGTCAGATTTCAGATGCAATTACACAAGATACTCTGGGGAGATAAGCCCGGTGTCTGATGCGTCTGTCACTCGGCCAAAAGCGGTCGTATTGCTGTCTGGGGGGTTGGACTCGGCGACAACCTTGGCAATGGCTCAGGCTGACGGCTTTGAATGTTATTGTCTGAGCTTTGACTACGGTCAGCGTCATTTGACTGAGATTCAATTTGCCAGCCAGATTGCCGCACGATGTGCGGCGCATCACAAGGTCGTGTCGGTGGATATCGCTGGATTTGGCGGTTCTGCGCTGACAGACCCTAATATAGCGGTACCCATCGTTGCCGAAACGGCTAATTCGACAGACATTCCAGTGACCTATGTGCCGGCCCGTAATACGGTATTTCTGGCGTATGCCCTAGCTTATGCTGAGGTACTGGAAGCTCTGGATATTTTCATCGGCGTCAATGCCGTTGATTATTCCGGATATCCTGACTGCCGACCTGAATTTATTCAAGCCTTTGAAACCATGGCAAACCTGGCGACCCGTATCGGCGTTGAAGGAGGCCGTTTGCACATTCACACGCCGTTGATTGCCTTAAGTAAGGAGGCGATTATCACGACCGGCCTGGCTCTTGGCGTTGATTATAGTCAAACCGTCTCCTGCTATCAGCTGGATGAATTCGGTGGAGCCTGTGGCGAGTGCGATAGCTGTCGAATTCGCCGAGCTGGCTTTGACGCGGCTGGTGTGCCTGATCCTACCCGTTATATTCCCCGAGGCTAGATTGCTGTTCGGCTGACTAGGTTAAGCCACGACCCTGTAGCAACGCCGTGACCGTCGGTTCTTTGCCTCTAAAGCGCTGATATAACACCATTGGCTCCACGCTACCGCCTTTTTCCAATATGTGTGTTCGGAACGCCTGGGCTGTTCGTGCGTCAAATATGCCATTCACCTTGAATGCTTCGTAGGCATCGGCATCCAGGACTTCGGCCCAGATATAGGCATAGTAGCCTGCCGAGTAGCCGCCGGAAAAGATATGTTGGAAATAGGTGGAGCGATACCGTGGGGTTACTTCAGGTATCAGCCCCAGATCCTCCATTGCCGCTTGCTCCGCGGCAGTGACTGTTTCGGCAGTCGTTTGAGTGAGCGTCGGTCCGTGCCACGCAAGGTCAAGGTACGAGGCGGCGAGGTACTCGGTGGTGGCGAAGCCCTGGTTGAAGGTGCTGCTCTGCTGAATTTTAGCAATTAATTCGTCAGGGATTATCTCTTCTGTCTCATAGTGGCGCGCAAAGTGCTTTAAGACCTTAGCTTCGGTTGCCCAGTGCTCCATGATCTGAGAGGGCAGTTCGACAAAATCACGCTTTACAGCGGTACCACTGAGGCTCTGGTATTTGACCTTGGATAGCAGGCCGTGGAGTGCATGGCCGAACTCATGAAACAGGGTTCTGACTTCGTCGAGCCCAAGTAAAGACGGGGCACCTTTTGCGAAGTTACAGGTATTGCAAACAATCGGATACACCTCTCCGTCGAAGCTGGACTGCTTTTGCAGTGAGTTCATCCAGGCGCCGCCGCGTTTTGAGGGACGCATATAATAATCGGTTAAGAATAGCCCGATGAAACGACCATCTGCCTCTCGTACCTCGAAGGCTTCAACATCCTCGTGATAAAGTGCGGGCCTCTCGAGCGGATCGAGGGCTGTAAACTGTAGGCCGAAAAGTTGACGTGCGACCTCGAAGGCCCCCTGGCGAACCTTGTCGATTTGGAAGTAAGGCTTTAATGCTTCGCTGTCCAGGTCAAAGCGTTCGGCTCGAATTTTTTCTGTAAAATACCACCAGTCCCAGGGGGCGAGGTCATCGTTCTTGCCGTCACGTTGAATTCGCGTCTGTAAATCGGCGACTTCCTGTTTCGCTCGCTCTTTGGCCGGTTGCCAAATTTGATCCAAGAGTGCTCGAACCTTCGTCGGTGATTGCGCCATGTTAGCGTCGAGAATGTAGTCGGCATGACTCGCGAAGCCTAGCAGTTGCGCTCGTTGCGCACGAAGCCCAACAATATTGGCAATGACGGCTTTATTGTCCAGCGCGTCATCATTGTTGGCGCAATTCGTGTAGGCACGCCACATAACTTCACGAAGTTCGCGGCGAGCGGAAAATTGTAAAAATGGTGTTACAGAGGATCTTGATAACGTGAATAGGTATTTGTCTTTGTGCCCGCGAGCGTCGGCTTCGCGCTTAGCATTACTGCGAATTGATAGGGGTAATCCCTGCAGTTCTGTTTCATTCTCAAGCAACAGTTCGAATTGATTACTGCTGTTGAGTACATTTTGACCAAAGCGTGTCTGCTGTGTCGCAAGTTGCGCATCGATATTTAGAATCTCTGCTTTGTCTGCTTTGTTGAGTTTAGCGCCCGCGCGGATAAATCGTTTGTGGGTCTCGGTGAGAAGCTGTTGCTGCTCTTCGTCAAGGTTGACGCGGGACAGATTGGCGACCCTATCGACTCGCTTAAATAGCGTTGTTCGAGTGTAAATTTCGCTTTCGTGGGCAGCATTGAGCGGCGTTATCTCGGACTGAATTGCGCGCATTGCTTCGCTCGAATGAGCGGAAGTGAGCATGAAAAAGACACTCGACACTCGCCTTAATAGTTGCCCTGAAATGTCCAGGGCTTCTATTGTGTTGGCAAAGTTCGGGGGTTCAGAATTGGTCTCAATGGCATGAATTTCGGTTTGTTGTTGCCGAAAAGCCTCAATGAAAGCGGGTAGGTAATGTGCGAGCTTGATGTCTTGAAAAGGGGGTAATCCATGGAGATTTGTCCAAGGACTTAGCAAAGGATTCATTTGACGGCCTGTGAAAGATGAACGTTAGTCTTTTGGAGATCTGTGCTCACGAATAGCCACCGCGAGATTTGCTGCTAGGGAAGTTGTCGCAGGGTTTTTTTTCAGGCATCGGCGGCACTGATCGAGTGAGCGCCAAGCTGTTATGGAATCGGGTCGTACTTGTGCCTGATGGCGATAGCCATTGTATAACTTCATTGGCAGTTTGAGTCTAACTCCACCCGCGATATCCCGATAATTTGGGTGGGGTGGAATCTTCATCTATGGGGGAAACTTCTTAGGGGTAACCACCTGTACATCTTGAAAATGGTGGGCCGACCGCGACTCGAACGCGGGACCTACTAGTTAAAAGCCAGCTGCTCTACCAACTGAGCTATCGGCCCAAAAGAAGAGCGGGTATCATAACGGTTTGGGTTTAAAACTCAAGCGTCAGTTGGGTTATTTGTTAGAGGATTGATGCTGTCAGCGGGTCGGTGGGCGCGAGGAGTGAAAATCTGCTCGATTATCCGTTGGCAATGATTACTGCCAGTGAGTTGCTCGATGGTGAGTAACCCGCCTGGGTTGATGACATTAAACTCTATGACCCAAGGGTAAGCCAGGTCTAACCCGGCAAACTCAATGCCTTGCTCTACAAGAAATGTGCCGATTTTTCGACAGTAAGCCCGTTCCGTATTGGTCAGTTCACAGGCGCTGAGCGCTGCGCCTTGCATGCGATTAGTGCGATGGTCTTTTGCCGCTAGGCGCAAATATTGGCCGACCGGCTCGCCGCCAGCAATCAGCACCCGCTTCTCACCCGTTTCGATCTCCTTGACGTAGGGTTGCATCAGGCAGTATTGATCAGCGTCAACCCCTGTCAGCGTCTCGAGAATCACCTGGGCATTGGGGTCTTTAACGCTGAGTAGAAATACACTGCGGCCCAAGCTGCCGGCCGGTGGTTTGACAATCCAGCGTTGACCGGGATCGACTTGCTCTCGCTCAAGCATATGGCGGTAAAGTGCCTGTGGATCAGTTGCAGCAAATAATTCGGGATGTTGGAAAACTTCTGGGTGGCTGGCGAGCAAGTACTTGCTCTTGAAGTGCATGATGGCCGTCAGGGAGTTGATGATTCGACATTGCCCCTCCAAGGTATATAGCAGCTGGAATTTGTCGAGAAAATTGTTGCGTAAACCCAGAGATAAAAGCCAGATAGTATCGAGCTTCTCCAGTGGCAGGGTCGTCATGAAAGGGAAGGGCGTGCCGCTAGTCAGTGGGGTCTCCAGCAAGAACATGTCGGCAACCACTTGGGAGTTTTGCATGGCCAGAGAGTCGATAAAGCCAATATAGACAGCGTAGTTCTGCTCACGCATTTCATTGGCGAAGCGTTGGTAGTTATCGTCGACCACAAAGTCAGTTTTGGCGATGAGAAAAGCAATGCTTGGCATGGGTTTGTGCATCTCTTAAGGGTGCCCCAGTTTACTCGCAGACCGAATGGTCTGCCTATATCGATCTATCTTTTGGCGAATTAGGTATAATTGGCCATCGAATCTCCCTGAGGTATGAATAACATGGCCAATATTGCGTTTGATGTACCGCTGCACCAGAACCAGAGCATGACGGCGGCCGAAGTTCAGGATTTCAAAATCAAGATCAAGGAGTTGCTTGAAGCTCAAAATGCGGTTTTGGTTGCGCACTACTATACGGCTGATGTCATACAGGAGTTGGCAGAAGAGACTGGTGGTTGCGTCGCAGACTCGCTCGAGATGGCGCGTTTCGGCAGTCAGTCTGAGGCCACTACGCTGGTGGTGGCGGGTGTACGCTTCATGGGTGAAACGGCGAAAATTCTCAGCCCACAGAAGCGGGTATTGATGCCGACATTGGAAGCGACCTGTTCATTAGACCTGGGTTGCCCGATAGATCAGTTTTCTGCATTTTGTGACCAGCACCCAGATCGTACTGTTGTGGTTTATGCCAATACATCAGCCGCGGTCAAGGCTCGAGCAGATTGGGTCGTGACCTCTAGTATTGCCTTGGAGGTCGCAGAGCATTTAATGGACCGAGGAGAGAAAATTCTCTGGGCGCCAGATAAGTATCTGGGTAGCTATATCCAGAACGAGACCGGCGCGGACATGGTGATGTGGGACGGCGCCTGTATTGTCCACGAGGAGTTCAAGGCTAAAGGTTTACGAGACTTGATGAACGTCTACCCTGAGGCCGCCGTGCTCGTCCATCCGGAGTCGCCAGCAGGGGTTGTCGCCCTGGCGGATGTTGTCGGTTCGACCACTCAACTGATCAATGCGGCCCGAGATCTGCCAAACACGCATTTTATCGTTGCTACCGATCGAGGGATTTTTCATAAAATGCGGCAGATGGCGCCAGGTAAAACGTTTATCGAAGCGCCTACCGCGGGTACCAGTGCGACCTGTCGTAGCTGTGCTCATTGCCCCTGGATGGGAATGAATGAATTACAAAATCTTTACGCAAGCCTGGCCGAGGGCACCAATGAGGTGACGGTTGAGGCTGATATTGCCCGTCAAGCCCTTGTGCCGCTAGAGCGGATGGTGTCTTTTGCAAACTCTGATGATTATCGTATGCGAGCTAAGCGCTAAGCTTAGCTTCGATGTGGGGCGATAAGTGAGTGTGCCAAATCAGGAGCGTTGCTCGCGGCGAAGTTCATGAATGGTTTTGATGCGCTGGCGAAGTCTGGCAGTTAGGCTGAAGTTGTCTCGCGCTAGTGGAATCGCGTAACTCAGCTGTTTGACGGCCTGGTCAAGGTTGCCGACCATGACGAAGTACTCGGCGCGGGCCTCATGAACGCCAATAACATCGTTGGCTAGTCCGTAGGCTTCAGCTAACAGGTACCAGATATTAATATCATTAGGGCGTTCCTTCGTGAGTTTGCTGAGTTCAGCAACGGCCTTGTCAGCCTGCTGAGTGTGCATCAGGACTTCGGCATAACGCATTGACAGTGGATAATTACCAATGTTGATGCGAAGCGCCTGCTGCAAGATATTCTGGGCTTGGGTGTAGCGTTGAGCCTTGATGTTCAAGGATGCCGCCGCGAGCGTGAATGCGATTTTGCCTTCGTATTGTGCCATCAAAGGGTCGAGTAGGCGTTGCGCGTCATCGAACCTGCCCGCATCGATATACACCAGAACGAGGCCGTATTGGTAGGCCGCTTTGATGACTGGGTCTGGGCTCTTTGCGCTGGCTTCAAAACGTTTGATGAGTTCAGTGTTGGTTTTGTCGCCCTTCGCCATGGTGCGTACTTTCATTAACTGAAAATCCAGATTCTGCGGCCAAACTTTCGCTGGGTAGCCTCGGGTCTGGTTGTAAGAGTCGGCGATACGGTCCTTGGTCACAGGGTGGGTCAGAAGGAATTCAGGTACGCGAGTAGTATTGAATCGATTGGCTCGCTCTAGCCGCTCGAACATATAAGCCATGGCGCGCGGGTCCATCTCTGCGTCAACCAGCGTATCAATCCCTACCCTGTCTGCTTCGGCCTCTCGTGAACGGCTGTAGCGCAGGCGCTCGTTCACGGCGAGGCCTTGACCCGCACTGATGGCAGCCATCCCAGCGCTACCGCCGGTGGTTGTTAGCAGGACCACGCCAGCTAACAGACCTGCCAAATTTTTGATGTTAGCGCTACGACCCGCCTCGAGGCCGCGGGCGAAATGGCGTTGGCTTAGGTGGGCTAATTCGTGAGCGAGAATTGATGAAATTTCATTTTCGCTCTCGCCCACCAGGAACAAGCCAAGATTCACGCCAATAATGCCGCCCGGTGCGGCAAAGGCGTTCAGGGCTGTATCATCAATGATTATCAGTTCCAGTCGGCGGTCCTCGAGCCGACTGTTAGAGGCGAGTCTGTAAATGAGGTGCTCCAGATAACTCTGCATCAGAGGATCTTTGACCTGTGGCGCCTGAGCGCGTAACGAGCGCAGAAATTCTTGGCCCAATTCGTGTTCTTCAGTCAGCGACATAATGGCTGATGTGGTATCGCCAAACTGGGGTAGATTTTGGTTTTGCGTCGCTTGGGCGATGGGTATGCCAGCCAGAGCGAGTGCCAGCCAGAGGGCGGCAGGTGGTGAAAAATACAGTCGCAGCCAAGCTAAAATCAGCTTAGATATCCTGGCGGGGTACAAGGCAATCATGATGAGGTGCAAGCCAAAAAGGTGAGAGTCAGATTTGACCCTATCAGTATCGATACGTTCCCGGCAAGTGGGTTTAGACTGGGCGGACGGTCGTGAGTGGGCGAAGTTCGTTTCCGGCTTGAATAACAGATATAATCTTGGCTTTGCGATGACGAGCGCCACTATGAGCCGTGAAACTTCTAATGACAGCCCCGAGGCCATCATCGCTGATGAATCTCTGGATGCTGTGGGTCTGACTTGTCCCTTGCCATTGCTGAAGGCCAAGCAGGCGTTGAATAAAATGCGTCCGGGTCAGGTACTGTCGGTGGTATGTACTGACCCAGGATCGGTGCGAGACTTTCAGGTGTTTGCCAACCAAAGTGGGCACCAGCTCCTGGGATCGACCGCTGTTGAGGGTCGATATGGTTTCTGGCTGAAAAAGTCGGATGCCCGAGGCTGATCAACCTCTTAATGCGTCAAGCCACTGATGTGCCGCAGGCACACAGAAAATCACACAGCAAGGAACACATATTTTATGTTTGAAGTGATGCGAGGCTGGATAAATCGCTTTCTGTCTGATGAAGAAGGCGTTCTGCTGGCAGCCATACTCTTGGCCTCTACCCTGATTATCGTGTTCATGGGCAATGTGCTGGCACCGTTGCTGACCGGTGTTGTGCTGGCTTATGTCATGCAAGGCAGCATCAAGATGTTAAAACGGTTTCGTATTCCCAATGGTTTGGCTGTAGCGCTGACCTTCAGTCTGTTTATGGGCGGTTTCGTTGCCCTGTTGTTCTTTATTATCCCCAGAGTCTGGCGTCAGATGCGGTCTTTGTTTGATAACTTGCCGAATATGATTGAGCAAACTCGTGCGCTGCTGTTGACGTTGCCGGATGAATATCCATTACTCCTGAGTGAGCAGCAAGTCGGTAGCTGGATTGAGATGCTGAATACTGAGGCCAGTGGCATCGGCCAATGGTTGGTATCTTTCTCGTTATCCCAGTTGCCGGTTATTGCCGCGGTCACGGTTTACACCATGTTAGTGCCGATCTTGGTGTTTTTCCTCTTAAAGGATCAGAAAGCTATTTTGGGTTGGTGTACGTCGCTTTTACCCAGCCGTCGACCGTTGTTGAACCGGATTGGTGCGGAGATGGATCAGCAGATGGCGAACTATATTCGTGGCAAGGTGCTGGAAATCATCGTGCTGGGTGTGGTGAGCTATATCTTCTTTAAAGTGGTCGCGCTCGATTATGCTGCCTTGCTGGCTTTTTTGGTGGGTTTGTCAGTGATAGTGCCCTATGTGGGATTGGTGGCCGTGACGGTACCGTTGGTTATTATTTCGTATCTACAATTTGGCTGGGGCCCGGATTTTTTCTATATCATGCTGGGTTATACCATCATCCAAGGTATTGATGGATTGGTCATAGTGCCATTGTTGTTCTCTGAGGCCGTCAATTTGCACCCCATCGCCATTATCACTGCTGTGCTGGTTTTCGGTAGCTGGTGGGGGTTGTGGGGCGTGTTTTTTGCGATTCCTCTCGCCACGCTGGTCAAGGCAGTTATGACCTCGTGGCCTCAGAACGGGGCTGAGGCCTCAACCTCCTTGTGATCCAGCAGAGACACCATTAAGATTGTCGCTTTTCGAATCCACCCCGGCCGTCGCCTAGTCTGCGAGCGGCACTAATTAGGCTAGAAGATGATCTCAGGTAGTATTGTAGCGCTAGTCACGCCCATGCATTTGGATGGCGGCATTGATTGGCAGCGACTCGATGAGTTAGTCGAGTGGCATGTGGTCAGTGGTACGGATGGGTTGGTGCCGGTGGGCACCACTGGTGAGTCCTCGACGGTGGACATCAACGAGCATTGCGAAATCGTTAAACGTGTGGTGAAGGTCGTTAATGGTCGTATCCCGGTGATCGCTGGGACTGGCGCGAACGCGACCAAAGAAGCCATTGAGTTAACGCGAGCCGCCAAGAATGCTGGGGCTGATGCCTGTCTGCTGGTGACGCCCTACTACAATAAGCCGACCCAGGAAGGCCTATACCAGCATTACCGAGCCATTGCCGCCGCAGTAGACCTGCCTCAGATTCTCTATAACGTGCCGAGTAGAACCGCGTGCGATATGTTGCCGGCTACGGTCGCCAGATTGGCCGAGCTTGACCAGGTTATCGCTATCAAGGAAGCCACGGGCAATATCGACCGAGCGCGGGAGATTCTGGCGCTCTGCAAGACGCCGATTATGATTTTTTCCGGAGATGATGAAACCGCCGTTGAGCTGATGTTGGCAGGCGCCAGTGGCACCATCAGTGTGACCGCGAACGTTGCGCCGGCTGAGATGGCCAAGATATGCAGGCTCCTGCGCGAAGGCAAGATTGACGAGGCGCGTGCACTGGATCAGCGCCTGCTAGGATTGCACCGAAATCTTTTCCTAGAGTCTAATCCCATCCCGGTTAAGTGGGCGCTCATGGAAATGGGGAAAATCGATCGGGGCATTCGTTTGCCCCTCACCGAACTATCACCGCAATACCATCAGGCTCTTCGTGATGCGCTGCAACAAGCTGGAGTAGTAAACTCGTGATGCAAAGCGTTAGCTTTTTTTACGGCGTGATCGATGCCGCTGCGATACGTCGCAGCAGCATGATAATACTTTTATCACTTTTGATATCTAGCTGTAGTTGGCTTGGTATCAAAAATAATAGTGATGATTACCTGACGTCTGATTCGATTCCTCGAGTGACTATCCCCGAAGGTCTCGATACGCCAGTATTTACCGACGCGCTCATTGTGCCCGCGGTGGATGATGCTCGAGGCCTGACAGGTGTGAAGGTGACTGTTGGCTTGCCTGATCCGCTGAGTACAGCGACCGGTGTGGAGCAGATTGTTATTCGAAAGCTCGGCGAAGACCGTTGGGTCTTTATCGATACTCCGCCCGCCGCAGTATGGCCGAAAATAAGGCTCTTCTGGGAAGTGAATAACATGGAGTTGCAGTCCGCCGATGCCCGTCGAGGCGTTCTGGAAAGTGTTTGGCTGGCATCAGTGGCAGGCGAGCTGGATAAGGTTTTTGAGAGATTGAGGAGTGGCGTTGCCTGGGCCGATTCGAACGCGACGGTACAAAATAAATTTTGACTGAGCATCGAGGCGGGTATTCGTTCAGGCAGTTCCGAAAATTTTGACTGAGTATCGAGGCGGGTATTCGTCCAGGCAGTTCCGAAGTTCATCTAGAGCACAAGCAGGTTCCTCGCGGCGCGCCCGTCCGGCAGGATACAGCGAACTGGAATGGCACTTCAGACGATGGCGAAATTGAGGCTAAGGTGTTGTCGGAACTGGCTTATTTTCTCGGCGAAACGATTCCTCAGGGTTTTTCCATATCTCAGGGCGCCATGAATATCAGTAGCAGTCGGATCGAATTGCTGCCCGATCGAATCAAGCCAGTGCTTCGCTTGCAACTCGACTTTGATCGGGCCTGGGCCACTGTAGGCAAAGCGCTAGGAGATGCGTCGATTAATATCGACGATCGAGATCGAACCTCGGCAAATTATTATATTCTGTATGACGCTACAGCCAATCAGAAGGCAGGATTTTTCAGTCGGCTTTTTACTGATGAGGCCACGCTTGGCGAGGAAAATAAATATCAGGTACACCTCGAGAGTCATGAAGACGGCGTGCATGTCATCATCAATAAAGATCAGGCGAACTTGGCTGACCCATTGGTGGCAGAACGGTTGCTGAAAATCATTAAAGAGCACTCTAGCTAGGAAGTATCACTGCATCGTGCGTATAACATCTCTGGGTAGCGGAAGTCGTGGCAACAGCACGCTCATCGAAGACGAGAATTCTTGTATTCTTGTCGACCTGGGTTTTACCCTGAAAGAGATCGAGCGGCGTCTGCATCGAATTGGAAGGACTCCGCAGGATATCAGCGGTGTATTGGTAACCCACGAGCATTCAGATCATATTAAGGGCGTTGGTGCCTTCTCTCGCAAGCATAAGACCGCGGTTTACCTGACGCCAGGCACTTATAGCGCCAAGCTTATGGGCGATGTGCCGAACCTCAACAGAATTAATTGTCACCGCCCCTTTGAAGTGGGTAGTTTGTCTATTGAGCCGGTGGCTGTTCCTCATGACGCCCGGGAACCTTGTCAGTACGTTATTTCCTCTGGCCGAGTCACGATCGGCGTGCTGACGGACTTAGGCCACATTACACCCCATGTCGAACGTCACTACGAACATTGTGATGCCCTGCTATTGGAATGCAACCACGATCTCCAGATGCTCTCTGATGGCCCCTATCCTTATGCACTGAGGCAACGGGTTGGTGGTATGCGAGGTCACTTGAACAATCAGCAAGCGGCAGGTCTGCTGCAGAAAATCGATTTGCCCCGCTTGCAGCATTTGGTGATTTCCCACATCAGCGAAAAAAATAATGCTAATCATCTTGCTCTTGGGGCTGTCAATGAAGTCTTGCAGGCAGATGCGAGTGGCTGGCAAGGGCGCTTGCAGATTGCAGAGCAAGATACAGGCTTCGACTGGCTCGACATCTCCCCCGCTTAAGAATTTCTAAAAAGCTGTTGCATACTGTCTGAACGTACAGTACTGTACCTGTATACAGTTACCGTGCGCCGCACATGACATTCAACATCCGATAGGGGCAGATCATCATGAAAATCAAACATATTCGGTCCATGGATCTCTGGCTGCTGACGAAGGGTGACAAGGTGCTCTATCGGGGCAAGCTCAATCCCTGGAAGTCTCCTGGCAACATCGCCAGTGTGCTTCGAAGTGAAGGAAAATTATTCCGCTACTTTGGCTAGAGTTAGCTTTTGAGGAGAGGACCTGGCTAGGTTGGGGCTGGAAGGGACTATGGCATCATCGTGCTGGCCGGCATCATCGTGCTGACCGGCATCACCGTGCTGACCGGCATCACCGAAATAGGGCATGACTGGCTTCTCAGTGACTGGTTTCTCAGTGACTGGTTTCTCAGTGACTGGTTTCTCAGTGACTGGCTTCTCAATGAAAGCGCTCTAAATGACAGGCCTCTCGACGAATCTACGTCCACTTGCGCGAGTCAGCCGTCACGAGTCAACTGTTACGAGTCAACTGTCACGAGTCAACAATGTGTCTTCTACAAGACCCGAGAAGGACTTTCGGAGCGGGTTCGGTCGGCTGGTCAGGGCTAGCGCAGCTAGTGTAGGAAGGTGAACATCTTGCGCCGGTAGGCGGTGGCTGTGGGGTCACCTTTACCTAATAACTCGAATATCTTTACCATCGTACGTCGAGCGAGTGCCTCGTCATAATCTTTGTCGATCTTCAGCATCTCCAGTAATATCTCTAAAGCCTCCTCAATCTGATCATTGGCAACCAGTCGAACGGCTAACTGATATTTTAGGGGTAGGTCTTCAGGCTGTTGGGCTACGCTATCAATCAACGCTGTTAGCGCGGGCAAGCTAGCTGACAGTTCGCTGAATTCAATGCGATTTTTCGGCTTGCCGATGCCTAAAGTATCGACTGGCAGTGTGGCAAGTAGCTCGCGAGCTTCGTCTATTCGACTCTCCATGACCAACAGGTCAGCAAGTTCAACATGCAGGGCATGGTTTTGCGGCTCCTGACCGATGGCCTCCTCAAGCATCTGAATTGCGCCCTGGCGGTTGCCGGCGAGCAATAATAGGTTGATCTGTTCTCGAATGCGTTCTATTGGGCTCATTGTCAGTGATTCAAGAATTTCTCGCAGTTGAGCTTCTGTCTGATGGCCCTCAAGATTCTGGGCCATTTGCGCATTCACGATGACTTTTAACGTCGGTAACGTTCGTACATTTAGTTGCTGAACGATCTGCTGATTTTCCTGGACATTGACCCTTGCCAAGAGAAACTTACCACCGAACTCGACAGCGAGCTTTGCCAGAATAGGCGCCAGTTGTTCTGACGGTTCTGCGCCTCGGGCATAGAATTCCAGCACCACAGGGATCTGTCTGGATTTCTCGACCACATCCTGTTGAAAATCTTTTACAGAGACTTCGATAATATTTGGCGACGCATTCATATGCACAATTGACCCTGCTAAAAAGCGTAGCCTACCAAAGCAGGGCGCAGATTTCCTGCGTTATTTGGCTGTATATATCGACAGTCAGGCGGTAGACTCAAGGCGGTTTTCACAGGGTTGTATCAGTCATGAGCCTTGCAACATGGGTATAGATAATATCGTCGCGATGGTCGTTGCCGCTAGTTTAAGCCTGTTGCTTACAGCGCTGGTCGTCGTGCTTTGGTATCGGACCAGGATGAGGCGCGAGCGAGATCAGTGGGCTTCTGATACGACGCTTCAACAGGCCCTGACGCAAGCCAGTGGCGCGTCCCATGAACGTGAACGTGGCGATTTGACTCAGCGCCTGAAGACGGTGCAGCAACAACTTGATGATCGGTCAGTGATGCTAGAGCGCGCGTTGATCAGCGAGGCCGGATTGAAGTCCCAGCTAGGGCAACTCCAACAGCAAGTCTTTGGCCTAGAAGGGCGGCTTGATATGGGGGCTCGGGAAACCGACCAATTGCGAGCTGACAATGCCAGTCACCGAGAGAAAATCAGTCATTTGCAAACCACGCTGCTGGAACAGCAAAAGCAAAATGAGGAGAAGTTGGCTCTGCTGCATCAGGCCCGAGAAAGTCTGAACGCCGAATTCAAAAACTTGGCTAACGAGATCTTCGATGCCAAACAGAAAAGTTTTAAAGAACAGAATCAGATGCAGATGGACGGCTTGCTTAAACCGCTGGGCGAAAAGATCAAGGATTTCGAAAAACGAGTCGAAGAAACTTATGACCGGGAGAGCAAGGAGCGATTCTCGCTCGCCAAGGAAGTCCGTGATCTCCAGACCTTGAATGTTCGAATCAGTCAGGATGCGGTGAACCTCACGAATGCCCTCAAGGGTGAAAACAAAACCCAGGGTACTTGGGGTGAGGTGATTCTTGAGCGGGTACTGGAAAAGTCCGGGCTTGAAAAAGGTCGAGAGTATGAGGTTCAGGTCAATTTAAAAAATGAACAGGGTCAGCGTTTTCAGCCCGACGTGGTGGTGCACTTGCCGGAAGGTAAGGACGTGATTATCGACTCTAAGGTTTCGCTGGTGAGCTATGAACGTTACTGTAGCGCAGAGCCAGGTCAGCTGCAGCAGGAGGCTTTGAAGGCGCATATTCTGTCTTTGCGCCAACATGTCAAACAGCTCAGCGAGAAGGATTACCAAAATCTTGAAAATGTTCGAACGTTGGATTTTGTTTTGTTGTTTGTGCCGGTAGAGGCGGCGTTCACGCTAGCGGTTCAGCAAGACAATGAAATATTCTCGAATGCCTTTGATAAAAATATTGTTTTGGTCGCACCCTCGACGCTGTTGGCAACGCTGCGCACAATCCAGAACATCTGGCGTTATGAGCAGCAAAATAGGAATGCGCAGGAGATCGCGGGCAAAGCCGGAGCCTTATATGACAAATTTGTTAATTTTGTCACGGACTTAGAGGACATCGGTAGCAAGCTCGATTCTGTTCAAGGGGTCTATGCTAAAGCGCATAATAAGTTAATATCGGGCAAGGGTAACCTGGTAACCCGAGCTGAAAACATGCGTGAGCTAGGCGCGCGAGTAACTAAAAGCCTGCCTGCTAACCTCGTTGAGTTGGCTTCCCAGGAGCAGACGAGACAGGTGAGCAAAAGCCCACTAGGTCGAATAGAAAGCGATAAACATTAGATGGTTGTTGGCTTAATCGGCGCTGTTTTATCTATCAAGGTAACATCTAAGATCGGTGTAGACCTGTAGCTTAGGGTCCTGCGCGTTGGTAGCTACTCACCTTGACCTTAAGTTATTCACAACCTGACCCAGAGCTACCGAATCAAGTCGCAGCTATAAAGTGTTAAAAGTAGAGTTAAGTTTTTTCCTTAACTACTTGAAATATATGAGTAATTAAGGTGTGGTCAAAAAACAACCAATGCCTGTTTGAGCTAAAACCTCGAGGTTTTTGTCCTACCGAGAAAATTATCCCCAGACTTATCCACAGAAAATGTGGACATCTCTGACGCAACGCAACATTTTTAGCGGTGGAATGATCGGCAAAACGGCCGAAGAGGGCGAAATAGGTTTTCAAAAATGGTTATTCTGTATACTCGTTCGAAAAGCGCTTACCGGACGTACGCTGGCAAGCCAAATAATGCGGAGATAAAAACATGACCGACAACAACGCTGATAAGCAACCGGAGCATGGGAATCGCGAGTATTGGCGCGCCAACCTGCGTCTCATGTCGGGTTTGCTACTAATCTGGTTTTTGGTGTCATTTGGCTGCGGTATCCTGTGGGTTGACTATCTTAACCAATTTCATTTTTTTGGCTTCAAGTTAGGTTTTTGGTTCTCTCAGCAGGGATCTGTTGTGGTCTTTGTTTGCCTGATCTTTGTTTACGCTTGGCGCATGAACCAGCTGGATAAAGTTTACGGCGTTGACGAGCGGGAGTAGGCGATGAGTGCCCAAGTGTTAACCTACCTGTTCGTCGGCCTATCCTTTGCCTTATATATCGGTATCGCGATCTGGAGTCGTTCGTCATCAACCAGCGAATTTTATGTTGCTGGTGGCCATGTACATCCATTAGCAAATGGTGCCGCCACAGCTGCGGATTGGATGTCTGCCGCTTCCTACCTGTCTATGGCCGGGATCATTGCGTTCGAGGGTGCAGACGGCGCCCGTTATCTGATGGGCTGGACCGGTGGCTACGTTCTACTGGCGTTGTTGCTGGCGCCTTACCTGCGTAAGTTCAACAAATTCACGGTGCCCGACTTTGTCGGTGATCGCTATTATTCTCAGGCTGCGCGTTTGGTCGCGGTGGTGTGCGTGATCTTTATTTCATTCACCTATGTGGCCGGTCAGATGCGGGGCGTGGGTGTGGTATTTTCACGCTTCCTGGAAGTCGATATTAATACCGGCGTGGTTATTGGTATGGGTATCGTGTTTTTCTATGCGGTGCTGGGGGGCATGAAGGGCATTACCTATACCCAGGTTGCCCAATATTGTGTGCTGATATTTGCCTACCTGGTGCCTGCAATCTTTATCTCTCTGACTTTGACCAATAATCCCGTGCCTATGTTGGGTCTCGGTAGCACCCTTGCTGCAGAGCCGGTGTACCTGCTGGATAAGCTCGATGGCTTGACGACAGAGCTGGGGATGACGGCGTTTACCGCAGGCAATAAGTCGACCATCGATATGTTCTTTATTACCGCAGCTCTGATGGCGGGGACCGCGGGCTTGCCTCATGTTATCGTCCGATTCTTTACCGTTCCACGGGTCAGAGATGCCAGAATTTCGGCTGGCTATGCGCTTGTGTTGATTGCCTTGTTGTACACCACCGCGCCTGCGGTGGCGGCGTTTGCTCGGGTTAACATCATTAATGCTATGGATGGATTGCACTATAGCGATGCGCCGGAATGGTTTGGTAAATGGGAAAATAGCGGACTGATCGCCTGGATTGATAAAAATAATGATGGTGAGATTCAATACCGCGGGGGTGCTGCCATGGAGCAGAAGCCAGTGTATGACCTCGGTCGTGGAGCGAGCGGTGAGCGATTACTCACTAATAAGGTCACCTCGAATGACAACGAGCTCTATATTGACCGGGACATTATTGTCCTTGCTCATCCGGAAATCGCTCAGCTGCCGAACTGGGTCGTGGCCCTCGTGGCAGCTGGTGGTCTGGCTGCAGCTTTATCGACGGCGGCGGGTTTGTTATTGGTGATCTCTACGGCGATTGCCCATGACCTGTTGAAAAAGACCTTTCGGCCGAATATTACGGAGCGCCAAGAACTGCGTTACGCGCGTCTGGCAGCTGCCGTGGCGATCGCTATCGCGGGGCTGTTTGGCATCTATCCGCCGGGTTTCGTCGCAGAGGTGGTTGCCTTCGCCTTTGGTTTAGCGGCGGCTAGCTTTTTCCCGGTTATTCTTCTGGGTATTTTCTCGACTCGGATGAATAAGGAGGCCGCGATTAGCGGTATGCTCACTGGTTTGATCTTCACCTTCAGTTATATCGTTTATTTCAAGTTCATCAGCCCGGAAACCAATAGTGCGGCTCACTGGTGGTTTGGTATATCGCCAGAAGGTATTGGCAGCCTGGGCATGATCCTGAATTTCATGGTGTCGTTTGTCGTCATGCGTATAACGCCACCACCACCCCAGGAAGTCCAGGATCTGGTGCAGCATATTCGGATCCCACAAGCGAGGCATAGTAGTCCATGAAAGACGCGTCTGATCTTATTGCCCAGTACCAGAGTGAGGGCATTAAAAGAGTAAAGTTTGCTGTCTGTGACATAGATGGAGTGTTGCGCGGTAAATATATCAGTCTGGAGAAGTTCGCCGCCATCGCTGACGGCACCTCGGGTTTTTGTGACTGCGTACTCGGTTGGGATGTCGACGACCAGCTTTATGATAATGCGGCCTTCACCGGTTGGCATACGGCCTATCCCGACGCATTGGTTCGGTTGGATCTAACGACTGAGCGAAGGCTTTTGGATGAAGGTAATATACCGTTTTTCCTAGGCGATTTTGTCACTCGGGATCAGCAAGAGTTACATTCTATTTGCCCCCGCAGTCGGCTCAAGGCGGTCTTGAGTCGAGCGCAGTTGGCGGGCTTCAGTGCGAAATTGGCATTCGAATATGAGTTTTTCGTATTCGATGAAACCCCCCATTCAATACGCGAAAAAAATTATCGCAACCTGGTGCCTCTGTCGCCTGGAAATTTCGGTTATTCAGTGCTTAGGACGAATACTCACGCTGATCTGTTTAATGAGTTAATGGACTATTGCAGCGCTCATGACTTTGCTTTGGAGTGCCTGCACTGTGAAACAGGTCCCGGTGTCTGGGAGGGGGCTATCGCTGTCGATGATGCGTTGGCGGCTGTGGATAAGGCGATAATGTTCAAAACGTTTGTGAAATCTTTCTTTCAACGGAAAGGGCTAGTTGCGACGTTTATGGCCAAATGGTCCCTGGATTACCCAGGCCAGAGTGGTCACTGTCATCAATCACTACAACATTTAGATAATGGCGAGAGCGCGTTTTTTGATGCAAATGCGCCACACTCTATGAGCGAAATACAACAATTTTATGTTGCGGGTCAGCAAAAATATTTGCGCCAATTGTTGGCGATCACTTCGCCGACGATTAACAGCTACACACGGCTGGTAAAAGGGGCTTGGGCACCAACGGCAGCGACATGGGGTGTCGAAAATCGCACCACTGCATTGCGAGTGATTCCTGGTTCCGCAAAAAGTCAGCGAGTTGAATTTAGGGTTGGCTCGGCTGATGCGAACCCTTATCTCGTGGCTGCAGCGACTCTGGGGGCTGGATTGCTCGGCATTGAGGAAAGGCTTGAATTGACGGCCCCTGTCGTGGGTGATGCCTATGCCATCCAAGATCAGCTGCCGCCGGATTGGCAATTTCCAACGAATTTGCGAGATGCAAATCGAGCCTTGGCAAAGTCGGAAGCGGCAAAAAATCTATTTGGCGAGCCCTTTGTTGAGCACTTTGTTGCTAGTCGAGACTGGGAAGTCCGGCAGTACGAAAAGCAGGTGACTGACTGGCAACTACAACGCTATTTCGAAATTATTTAGGCGCGGCATAGCTGGCGGAGCAAGTATTGAAAATCGGCATTCTAAAAGCAGATTCTGTCCTCGAGCAGTTTCAAATTGATTTCGGCGAGTATCCGGAAATGGTATCTCGAGTTCTAAGCGCGGCCACGCAGCTCGAAGGCGACGATACACTTGAGTTTATTGCCTTCGATGTTGAACACGGCCAATATCCCGAAGGCATCGGCGATTGCGATGGCTATATCATCACTGGCAGCAAAAAAAGTGTTTATGACGATGAGCCCTGGATTCATCGATTGCGCGAGTTTGTGGTTGAGCTGGATAAAACCAAAACACCGACAGTGGGTATTTGCTTCGGTCACCAGATGATGGCAGAAGCCTTAGGGGGCAAGACCGAACCTGCCGACGTGGGCTGGCGGGTTGGCGTACATGACGCGGAAGTGCTGACCAAGGCCAAGTTCATGAGACCCGTCGCGAATCAATTTGCACTACTGTACTCCCACAAAGATCAGGTGAGCAAGCTGCCGCCAGGCGCCACCCTGCTGGCGAGCAGCGATAATTGCCCGAATGCTATGTTCACGGTCGGCGAGCATATGCTGGCTCTGCAGGGGCACCCGGAATTCATCAAGGAATACTCACAGGGCCTGATGGAGTTGCGCCAGGAAATGCTCGGTGCTGAAAAATTCAGCGCGGGGATCGCCTCGCTAAATGTGCTAACAGACCAGCCACTGATCGCTGCCTGGATACTTCGGTTTCTGGCGAGCAGTCGTCCTCAAGCCCCCGTCGAATAACGATTTCGCGGTTTTTTGCGGACCCATTTTGGCGGTGTCATCGATGGTGCGAGCCATGCAGGTAGTGAAATTAGCCGCTGATCTAATTCAGTTGTGAATCATCGCGGCTTAGTGCAAATTCTGTCGCTTTATTAATATCTTTATCAAAGTAAGGAAGGCCGTCGTGGTGGATAACATGTCTCGTCGGGGTTTTGACCCCTTGACCTATTATTTTGAAGACCAGGCGCCGGGTAGTGGCGAAGTGACAAAGGTCGCCGAGGGTTGTTATTGGGCGCGCTTACCTATGGGTGGGCGCCTGAATCACATCAACGTCTGGTTGCTGAAAGATCATGATGGCTGGACGATTGTTGATACGGGTCTGAATTCACCAGATGTTCAGCAGGACTGGCAGGCCATTTTTAAGCAACATCTTGGCGGGCTGCCTGTTATCCGAGTGATCGCGACGCACTTGCACGCAGATCATACGGGTAATGCCGGGTGGCTCTGTCGTCAATGGGGTTGTGAGCTATGGATGAGTCGCAGTGATTTCTATATGTGTAAGGTGATGGCGGCCGATGGACCTTCCGACGTGCCGGATGACGCCATCAAATTTTATCGGCAGGCGGGCTTTGATGAGGCTCGCCTAGATCGATATCGCAGTCGATTCGGCCAGTTCGGTGCCAATATTACGCCGCTACCGGCAGGTTATCGACGTATCAAAGATGGCCAGTATATTGATATAGGCGGTCGTGAGTGGCGAGCATTGATCGGCCATGGCCATGCGCCGGAGCATGTCTGTTTATATTGTCCAGAGCTCAAGATCATTATCGGTGGTGACCAACTGCTACCGAAGATCACGCCTAATGTTGGGGTCCAGCCCTCGGAGCCGCAGGCTAATCCGTTGAAAGACTGGATTAACTCCTGTATTCGGTTCAGGGAATACTTGCCGCCAGATTTAATGGTTTTGCCTGCCCATGAAAGTATCTATACCGGTGTTCATGAGCGACTAACCGCGTTAATCGACTGGCACGAAGTCGCACTTTTAAAGCTCTATGATTTATGTGCAGAGCCGAAACGCGCCGTTGATGTGTTTCCTGCATTGTTTCGCAGCAAGATCACAGATTGGACTTACTTTCCCGCAACCGGTGAGGCCATCGCGCATCTGCATTGCGCGCTCGAGCGCAGAATGCTGAAAGTCGAAGTGGACGCTGATGGCGTTGCCTGGTGGCGCCAGGCGTAACCGTTTGTTGTTCGAGTTGATGCGGGCCCACCTGATAGGCTGAGCCCGCGAGTCACTCGACTTACTTGGGGGCGAAACGCACGCCAGCGTCGACTCGAATGGTGCTGCCGTTCATCATACAGTTTTCATAGATGGCGACAGCCATCTTGGCATACTCTACCGGACGGCCCATTCGCTTCGGAAAGGCGGCGTCTTTAACCAGGTTCTGTGAGGCTGCCTCAGGAATGCCTTTGGTGATGCCGGTACTAAACAGGCTAGGGGCAATCGTCATTACCCGTACGCCCATGCTGCCAAGATCTCGGGCCATGGTCAGTGTCATTGCCGCGATGCCACCTTTAGCCGCGGAGTAAGCCACCTGGCCAATTTGGCCCTCGAATGCAGCAATGGATGCCGTATTGATGATCACGCCCCGCTCACCATCCTCGTTGGGCTCATTGGTGCCCATTTTTTCTGCTGTCAGCCGGGAAATATTGAATGCGGAAATCAAATTCAGGTTAATGACTCGTTGAAAGTCTGCTAACGGGTGAGCGCCATCCCTGGAAACTGTGCGTTTAGCGAGGCCACCGCCGGCGGTGTTACACACAAAATGAACCCCGCCGAGTTGCTCTACAGCGGCATTAATAGCCTCCTCTGTACCTTCAAAGTCCATGACGTTGCACGGATGGAAAGTGGCGCCCAAACGCTCAGCGACCGCCGCACCATCGGAGGTGGGTAAATCCAGTATGGCGAGTTTTCCGCCTTTCTCCACCCATAATTCAGCTGTCGCAAGGGCCATGCCTGATGCGCCACCGACGATAATTGCGTTGTGATCTTTAATTTCCATGGTTCTCTCTTTTATTGCGAAGGTGAGTGACTGCAATACGGCACGGGATGTCCGGTAGTTGCGGTGTTTTACTTTGTCGTGATCATACTTACCCAGAATCCGGTCTGACTCAAGCCGCCTTTTGCTAAATAAAGATAGCGTCTGCCAACGCTGAACTCATTTTGCTGGTGGGCACGGTTTTGAAGCAGTCAGGCTAAATAGTACCGTGACGACCTAGTGATGTGGCCAAATTTGATGTTTTGGCCGCGTCTAGGGTACAGTGCGTTTCTGGCTAGCGGAGGACGTCATTGATGAATGATGCGACTTTTCCGGCAAATAGATTTCGCCAATTAATCCTTTAATATATTGTTAGACGTATAAGAATGAATCCGCTGGTGCGACATATAAATAACAGAAACTGGAGCGTGTAGACATGGTTGAACTTAATGACGAGCAGGAGGCATTTCGCCTCTCAGTACGAGGCTGGTTAGAGGAAAATTTCCCGCCAGGGCTAAGCGGTAAAGGCGTTGAGCTGTTAGGTTATGGAGAATATACCGGGCCACTGCAGGCCGATGCGTCGCTCTGGCAACAGCGGTTGGGAGCGAAAGGCTGGGGTACACCCACTTGGCCCAGCCAGTATGGCGGCGGCGGTCTTGACCATATTCAGACCAAAGTATTACACGAAGAAATGAGTCGGCTCGGTGCTTTCAACCCGATTATCGTGTTAGCGGGCATGGGCGTGACGATGGTGGGTCCGACGATTCTTGAATACGGCACCGAAGACCAGAAGAAACGCCACCTGCCACCCATGTGTCGTGGTGAAATACGCTGGTGCTTGGGTTATTCGGAGCCGAATGCAGGCTCTGACTTAGCCTCGCTGGCGACCAAAGCTGAAGATCAGGGCGATTGCTGGGTGGTCAATGGTCAAAAGGTCTGGACCTCGGGGGCCGATATTTCTCAATGGTGTGGGGCGCTTGTGCGTACCGATAGTAAGGCGAAGAAGCGTAACGGGATTAGTTTTCTGATGTTGAAAATGGATCAGCCTGGTATCGAAACACGACCGATCAAGCTGATCGCCGGTGCATCACCTTTTTGTGAGACCTTCTTCACTGATGCTCGAGCCGACAAGACCGATATGCTGGGCAATCTGAATGACGGCTGGAGTGTTGGTAAACGCTTGCTTCAACACGAACGCGCGAGCCAAACCGGGGCACGGAATACCGGTGGTGGCAAGTCAGAGGCGTTGCAGGACATGGCGAAGCGCTATGTGGGTACAGATGCCGAGGGGCGTCTGGATGATGCGGATCTGCGTTTGCGATTGGCAAACCACTTAATGGATGCTCAGGCGCATGGTTTAACCATCAGTCGTATTACTGCAGAGGCCCGAGGAAATGTCGAGGTCAGTGCGTCGGCGTCAATACTGAAAAACTCAGCCACGCATGTTGCCCAAACTCAATCTGAATTGACCCTTGAGTTAATGGGGCATAGCGGGCTCGGCTGGGAAGGCGATGGTTTCAATGATGCGGAGCTTACCACTGTCCGCAACTGGCTGTCCGGCAAGGCCATGTCGATCTATGGGGGTTCATTTGAGGTGCAAAACAATATCATCTCGAAAAATATTTTAGGTCTCCCGGAAAATACCCAAAAGGGCTGATCCCTACAAATTAAGGAAGTCATCAGGATGGCAGCATTAACAGAAGAACAAACTATGATCAAAGACCAGGCGCAGTCCTGGGTCACTGAGCAGGCACCGGTCGCCAAGTTTCGAGCGATGCGCGACAGCGGTATCGAGCAAGGTTTTCAGGCGGAAACATGGCAGGCCATGGTCGACATGGGCTGGACCGGAATAATAGTGCCTGAGCAATATGGTGGTTCGGATCTCGGCTACCTGACATTTGGCATTGTGCTGGAAGAGACTGGCAAGCAACTGACTGCCTCGCCATTGCTGGCTTCGGCGCTGGTGGGCGCATCGGCGCTATTGCTGGGTGGTACTGAAGCTCAAAAACAGGCTTGGTTACCTAAAATCGTCGACGGCTCTGAAATTTTGACCCTGGCAGTAGATGAAGGTCCCAGACATGCTCCCAATGCGATGACGCTAGGTGCAACAAAAACCGCTGAGGGCTTCAGCTTAACTGGCCGCAAGACGATGGTGCTCGAGGGCGGTGCTGCAACGGCTCTAATCGTTGCGACTCGCACCAGCGGTTCTGCAGGCGATGCTAAAGGTATCACCTTGTTTTTACTGCCTGCGGCCACTGCCGGTATCACTCGGCAGGTACTCAAAACCGCGGATAGTCGTGGCTATGCCAATATTGATTTCGAGGATGTTCTCGTTGGCGAGGACGCGATCCTCGGCGAGCGAGATCAGGGTGCTGACTTGCTGACAGAGATATTGGATCGGGGTCGAGCAGGGCTGGCGGCGGAGATGCTGGGAACGGCGTCGCAGGCGTTTGCAATGAACCTGGATTACCTGAAGACCCGGGTTCAGTTCGGTCAGGTGATCGGCGCGTTTCAGGCATTGGGTCATCGGGCAGCCATCCTGTTTTCAGAGATGGAGTTAACTCGTTCCTGCGTTGAGGCCGCACTGCAGGGTATTGATGGGGAGGCACAGAGCCAGGCACAATTGTGTTCTCTGTCGAAATGTAAGGCTGGCGCGTTCCTGCATCATATGTCCAACGAGTTAATCCAGATTCATGGAGGTATTGGTATGACCGATGATTTTGATGCAGGGTTCTACCTCAAGCGCGCACGGGCGGTAGAGAGCGCCTATGGTAATCAGGCATTTCATCGGAACCGTTACGCGCAGTTGCTTGATTTTTAGCCGCATTCAGGCGCGGATTAGCCTTGTTTGATGGGCTGAAAGCCCCGCGAGCCGGTAATTACTGGCTCCGCAATGGTGCATCTGCCGGGGGCTTGTCCGCGTCTGAACATAAAATGAAATTAATTCGCTGTTTCATTGACTAATAGTCAAATTCATCATGAGTAACGCATGATGGCCGTCATTGTGTGATAATCCCCATAACATTGTCGCGCTCCGCGCTGTGGGCGCGCGCCTGTTGTCAATGTGAACGGTGATTTCGGTTATAAAACTATAGTTAAGAGGTTGCATGAAAATTCCGAAACGACTCCAGCCACTGCTGGAAGACGGCTTGATCGATGAGGTTCAGGGTCGATTGATGAGTGGTAAGGAAGCGGATGTCTTTATCGTTCGCTGCGGCGCCGAGGTGCGCTGTGCAAAAGTGTATAAGGAAGCCAATAAACGTGGCTTTAAGCAAGCGGTTACTTATCAGGAAGGCCGTAAAGTGCGGAATACGCGACGGGCTCGCGCGATGGAGAAGGGCTCGAAGTTTGGTCGGCAGCAGCAGGAAGAAACCTGGCAGACTGCTGAAGTGGATGCATTAAAGCTATTGGCGAGTGTCGGCGTGCGAGTGCCTGTGCCTTACAGCTGCGTTGATGGTGTGCTGTTGATGGAGATGATCTTTGATGCCGAAGGCAGCGTTGCGCCGCGATTAAGTGAGGTGACCTTCACTCGAGAAGAGGCCCTTCGAGATCATGCAGTGATGATGCATTACGTTCAGCTTATGCTCTGTGCGGGTGTTATTCATGGCGACCTTTCCGAATTTAATGTCCTGGTCGACCCCGATGGCCCCGTGATTATAGACCTGCCGCAGGTAGTTGATGCTGCGGGAAATAACCACGCCGAGGCGATGTTGGCTCGGGATGTGGGTAATATCACGGGTTATTACGGGCTGTTTGCGCCGGAACTGCTCGACACCCGCTATGCTCAAGAGCTGTGGGCGCTTTACGAAGAAGGTGCGCTTGAGCCAGATACCCCGCTAACCGGTGTGTTCGAGGAAAGTACCGAGTTGGCAGATGTTGATGCCGTGATGGCCGAGATAGACGCGGTCAGAATGGAAGAGATGGAGCGGTTGGAACGTCTGCAAGAGGCTGAGTCTGACTTTGATTCTTAGTGACAATCTAATTGACGGGTCGATTTCATCCACAGACCCGTCATTGCTTTAATGCCCAGGATCGAATCGTTCCGAGTGTTCCAGTTAGTTCCGATGAGAGACGCGATGTCCACTTGCTGTGTGGCCAGGCAACGTGTTGATGCCGATCGGGTCAGCAACTAGAGAGATCCGGTAGGGTTTCTTCAGGTAGAACTTAAAACCGAATTTACAATTCATACATTATTTAGTGAGTAGATAAGCATGCAGGCGAAAGTTGATAAAATTTTGGTTTACCTCAATAGGGTAACCACCCGTTGCACCTATGGCGCAGTGGCTAAGGTATTGGGCATCAACGCACGGTCAGTGAGTCAGTTGCTCGGCGAGCATCGGCCTGAGGCGTCTTGGGTTGTCAGCGCCACCAGTGGCGACCCCACCGACTATTCTGATAGTGAAAAGCATCCTGAGCTATATCGTACGACGCGTATCATTACTTCAGCTGAAGTCCTTAAGCGCAACCTGGGTTTATAATCTCGGGCTTAGCGCTGTTCTGTTCAGAGAAATCAAACATGGCGCTGCAGCAGGCATGCCCTGTTGTGCAGTCAAGGTTAAAGCCGCGATAGTCTGGTCAAGCTGGATCTGCTGCTCCGACTAGCGCGACTCAAAGGATTTGGTCGCTGTTGATTGAATCAAACCCGGCCGTTGAAATTTGCTCAAGATGCAGCCTAATGTCTGTCGGCCACAACGCTATTTCGAGTTTGAATCGACGTTGATCATGAGAAAATAGGGCGCGAGTAGCCTCCTCGAAGCCCGCTAGGTCGCCAGCCATGGTTGTCATAAAGCGGTGGGTTGAGTCTCGCGCGCGGCGTGCCTGATCGGTCTCTACATTGACCTTGCGGGCTTGTTCGACGAGTTTGCGCAAGGCGACTGACGCGCCGCCCGGTTGCGCTCCAAGCCATTCCCAATGTCGCGGTAACAAGGTCACCTCCTTGCCCACCACTCCCAGTCTTGGTCTGTCAGACCTGCGGCTCGAGGCTTCCGGGGAAAGTGGCTCAGGATAGCGCTCAGCCACTGCCGCGACACTGCCGATCAAGTCCAAATCGACGAACCGACTGGTTTGACAATCGAGTATCAGCAGCGGCTCTGTAGGGTTGCTGTCAAATGCGTGCTTGGCTGCCAGTGCGACGTCGCGCAGCGCGCCGTGAGCGATGTTGCGGTTGCCCAAAAATGCGACACAGTGGTTCTCGGTGGTCGTCTGTATCGGTTGCGGCATGGGTAGACTCCAGTAAATAACGTCATGCGAATAAGCTTAATAGATATTGCTTGGATGTAAGCACGACATCATTAAATTTTGGTGTAAATAAATTACTTAGGCATTAAGCCGAAAGCGGATAAAAAAATCGTTAACGCCATCCACGACACAGTTCTAGGTTTCTAGCCGGGTGCGTTTGCATTGGAGGCTTTCAATACAGATTGCTGATTCCAGTACCAGGCGCCGGTGCCCACCAAGACATTAGTGATTGCGGTTGCCATGAATATGCCCACATAGCCCCAATAAGTATTGGCGATGATGGCCAGAGGGATGTAAACAATCACGGTTCTAACGATTGAGATAACCAGGGCGGGCATTGGCAGCCCTCGAGCATTAAAACTTGAGCTGGCAATCTGCATGATACCCATAAAACCAATGCTCAAAGGAATAATTAGGAAAAACGCCGTGGCGACCTCATGGACAACCTGGTTGTCGTCTATGAGGGTCACGACCAGATCGCCGATTAACATCATCGTCACGAAGGTGAATAGGCCCCAGCCGAGGCTGAACCAATTGGTTAGGAACAGGGCGCGTTTCACTCGGTCAATGTGACCGGCCCCCCAGTTCTGGCCGATAAAGGGTTCTACCGAGGATGAAGCCGACCAGAGAATCATATGGGCCATGGTTTCCACCCGGGTTGCGACGTTGTAACCCGCCACGACTTCGTGTCCATGACCGGCGAGCAAGCGGGTGATAATCAACATAGACGCGGGCATTACCAGGCCGCTCATGACTGCTGGGCCGCCTACATGGAGGATCGCCGCCCACGACTTGAATATGCCCGTGAGCGACAGTTGCATCATGCGGGATCGGTACAATAAGAGGCTGTACAAGGCGATGCTCCAGAACCGCGAGATGACATAGGCCCACGCGGCGCCGGCGATACCCATTTCCGGCATACCAAACCAGCCAAAGATCAGTACCGGGCCTAGGAGTATCTGGATGACTGAGCCGGTGGTCATGATAATGCCGGGACTCGCGGCGCTGCCGGTAGCCCTTAACAGGGTGGAACCGACCATCGACAACACGAAGAAGGGTACGCCGAGCATATAAACTCGCAAGTAGGCTGTTGTCATTTCGAGCACAAGACCTTCCGCACCGAGACTGCTGACAATAGAGTCTGCAAAAATCGCCGCCAGCATGCCCAGTATGCCACCGACGATTAGGGCCATAATCTGCGCGTGAGTGACCAATAGTTTGACGCGCTCGTTGTCGCCAGAGCCCATGGCTCGAGCGATCACCGATGAGGCTCCTGAGCTAATGCCGCCGGCAAAGGCAAACAGCGTAATCGTGATCGGAAAGGCGAAACCCATGGCGGCCAGCGCCTCAGTGCCAACCATGCCCAAGTAGATGGCTTCGGCGAGTTGGGCAATGTTCATCGTGACGGTGCCCATGGCCATAAATGAGCCTAGGCGCACCAAATGTTTGCCGACGGGGCCACGGGTAAATCCACCTCTTGGTGTCGGTGCGGGCAGGGGTTTAGTCGCCACGCTGGTCGTAGTCGTCACAGGTTGTGGATCGTCAGCGTGGTTATCGGTCATCGGGTACAAATCTCACTCGATTTTACTCAGGCATCATAATACACATAAATGCCAATCTAAGAGCCATGGTTTACGCGTCATTTCGAGTTGCCATGTGGCTCGGTGGCGATGCTTTTTTGAATGAGTGAACTTTAGCCAATTACTCGCCGCACTAGGTCGATTCTGATCATAGGCAGTGCCCCTGCAAGGCTATATCAGGACTGTATTTGTCGCTTCCAAATGGAGTTGGCTACCTTGCCAGGGGTTGGCGTCGCAGACGGCTTCATTCAGTTCGACACCTAAACCCGGTTCCGTGGAGATGATGACGTGACCGTCTTGCCATCCAATCTTGCGCGTAAGCAGTTCAGCATGAAAACCATCCCAGGTTTTGATGGATTCCAGAATCAAAAAATTAGGTAATGTTGCTGCGACCTGTATGTTGGCTGCGCCGACAATTGGACCGCAGTAGCAATGGGGCGCGATTTGAATTTGATAGGTTTCGGCGTGAGAGGCGATTTTTTTGGTTTCCAGTATGCCGCCAGAACGTCCTGTGTTGGGTTGTAAAATAGCGGCGGCGCGAAGCGCGATAACCCGTGCAAACTCTGAACGGGTCGTCAGGCGCTCGCCGGTAGCGATGGGAATCGAAGTGAAACGGGCAACTTCGGCCATTACCTCCGGCATGTCGGGGGGCACGGGCTCTTCAAACCATAAGGGGTCAAAGGCCTCTATGGCGCGTGCCATGCGTCGCGCACCTGCGGCAGTAAATTGTCCGTGGGTGCCAAACAAGATATCTGCTCGATGGCCCACTGCATCTCGAACAGCACTGCAGATGGCTGTCGCGCGCTCAATGTCGGCAAGACGGGGCATGTGGCCGTCAAAAATAGTATAGGGTCCTGCTGGATCAAACTTGACTGCATCGAAACCCTGCTCGACACAAGCGACGGCCGCCGCTGCCGCCATCTCCGGATCGTTATAAACATTCCGACTAGCAATAGCGTCTGCTTCATCGGGGTAAACGCTACCTGACTGGGGGTAAAGATAAGTATAAGTGCGCAGTGTTTCATGCACCCTGCCACCGAGGAGTTTATAGACGGGTTGACCCGCTTCCTTGCCGATAATGTCCCAGCAGGCAATTTCCAGTGCCGATACACAGCCCATCATGGAGATGTCAGGTCGCTGAGAGAATCCGGATGAGTAGCAGTTGCGGAAAAACGTTTCGATGTCGTGAGGATCACGGCCAATCAAGTAGCGAGCGGCAACGTCTTCTATAAGCTTGGCTGTGAGGTGCGGATCGAAAGTAGCGCTGTAGGCTTCACCGTAGCCAACGACACCGCCATCAGTGACCAGTTTGACGAAAATGAAATAACGCCCCCCCGTTTGTGGCGGTGGATTGCCCACCACCCAGGTCTTAATATCTTGAATAATCATAACAATCTCCGATGCCTTCTTGATTGAGAGGTTCAGTCAAAGACAATGACGTTACGCTTCACAGTACCAGACTTGACCTCGGCAATAGCCTTGTTGATCTCAGCCAATGGATAGGTATTAGATATCAGCTCATCCAGTAATAACTCGCCCCGTTGGTAAGCTTCGGCGAATTTCGGAATGTCACGCGAGATGATCGCCTCACCCATTTTTGAGCCAATGATTCGCTGGTTCCAGGCCGCCAAAGTACCCGGGTCATACTCTGCCATGACGCCGGTGGGAGGCATGCCTACCACAACCACGGTGCCATTTTTTGAGATGTAGTTAAATGCCTGGTTGAACACCGGTCGTGCGCCGACAGTCACAAAAACAAAGTCAACCCCCCGTCCTGCGGTGAGTTCGTTGACCTTTACTGCCGCATCCTCAGTCGTCGAGTTGATGCCATGTGATGCCCCGAAAGCGCGGGCGTCACTGAGTTTGCTCTCGGTCAGATCAATGGCGATAATCGTTGCTGCGCCTGCATGGACTGCGCCCTGAATCGCGTTTAAGCCTACACCACCGCAGCCGACTATGGCCACAGACTGCCCCGGTCTGACGCCGGCGGAGTTAACCACTGCGCCAAAGCCCGTGATTACGCCGCAGGCCAGTAAGGAAGCGCTGGCAAAGGGCAGCGACTTTGGCACTTTAACCATCTGGCTATGATGCACCACAATCCGTTCGGCAAAAGCGCCGGTGCGCATGGACTGTTGGATGGGTGTTCCGCGTATCGAACTGATGGGACCTTGCTCGTCCAGCGCAAAGCGAGTCTCGCACATGACCTGACTGCCCTGTTGGCAATAGTGACAGTCACCACAATACCGAATGAGCGTAACCACGACATGATCGCCTGGTTTCACCTGAGTCACGCCCTGGCCAACCCGAGAGACGATCCCTGCGGCTTCATGTCCGAACACTGCCGGGAGTTCACCCCCCCAATGGCCCTCGGCAAAAGTAATATCGGAATGGCAAATCGCGCAGGCTTTCACCTCCACTTCTACTTCGTTGGCGCCAGGATTTGCCAAGTTGATGTCTTCGATAATCAGTGGCTGGCCAAAGGCATGACAGACGGCTGCTTTCATAGAGAGATCTGCTCGTTCAATGATTTTATGGGTGACGCGCCAGGTAAAACTATTCGCTGATGTCTGCTTCCGGTGGCGGTGCCTTCAAGAGGATATTCAACGTATCCTCTCGAAACTCGATGACGTCGCCGGAGAGTATTTTTTTACTCTTCTGCGTTTCAACCTTACCATTGAGCCGAACTTGACCATCCTGGATGACCACCTTAGCCTCGCCGCCAGAGCCTACCAGGCCTTCAAATTTGAGGATCTTGAATAGCTCAATGGGCTGTCGGTTGATTTCTACTACGCGCGTTGTTGTGATGTTATGTACTCCAGAAGTGTGAACTGCGAAAGAGAGTATGGGATTGAAAACGATTTTGCTACCGAACTTACCAAAGCCATGCAGCCCCGCGCACACCGCTGGAGTCGCCGTGCACCGCCTGCTTGATGCGAGTGTTGACGTGATCTGAAAATACGTACCGAGGCAGGTAGTGAGGCACGAGCTCATAGAGTCTCTGGATATTCGACATACCCCCGCCCAAGACAATGACCGCCGGGTCGATGATATTAATGACCGTCGATAATGCCAGGGCCAAAAGGTTGCAGTATTGGTGGAACAGCGCGGTTGCTTGAGCATCTCCCCGGTCAATGAGCGCGGCGATGTCGATCGCTTTTAGCGGTTGGCCGGCGAGAGCCAAATAGCTTTGTTCGAAAGCGGGTCCTGCGAGCCAAGTCTCTACGCAGTCATTGCGGCCACAATAGCAACCGCGCGGGTGACCAAGAACGGGTAGGTCATTTTCTGGCATGGACTGATAAGCCAGCAACGATAAGGGGTTGTGGCCCCATTCGCCGCTGATGGCATTGATACCCTTTAATAGCTGGCCTTCATACACCAGGCCGCCGCCAACGCCAGTTCCCAGAATCACGCCCAGCACCGAGTGCGCGCCGGCAGCGGCGCCATCGCTGGCCTCAGACAGCGCAAAGCAGTCGGCATCATTGGCAATTCTGACCGGGCGTTGCATCAGTGCTTCGAGATCTTCGCGCAGTGGCTGGCCATTCAGGCAGGTACTGTTGCAGTTTTTTAATAACCCAGTCTCGAATGAGACTGCACCGGGTGTACCGATACCTACAGGTAGGTTGGCGGCGAGACCAAATTCATGCTGTAGCCCCTCTACCAATCCAGCAATGCTGGCCAGGGTGGCTGCATAATCGCCTTTTGGCGTCGGCACCCGTGTTCGAGCAGTGATCTGACCATCACCATTCATGATGATTGCTTCGATCTTGGTACCGCCGAGGTCGATACCTATTCTGGGTGTTGTGGTGGGTTGCTTATGCATATGCGAATATTAGCACAGGCCCACTTGCCGACGGCAGTGCCAACAATGACTTGAGGTGTGTCTAGGCTCTTTGTAGACTCGAAGAACATCAACCGTTCGATCACCCATACAGGTATTGGCCATGTTTGAAGACGCGCAATTATCCTTTGGCTCTAACCAGGCGGCCTGCGAACACTCGGGGAAACCCCATCAACATGAGCATGAACAGGCCGCTTGCGCCTGCTGCTCGCCGGTATTTGCAACGATGCAATCGGTGATGACGGTCACGGATTTACAGCTTCGAGATGCTGATCACTGGCGATCCCGAGGCCGCGACTTGCCCGAAGTCGCAACCCATACCCAAGTGTTTATCAATGCCAAAATTCTTACCATGGACGACGGTGGCAATGAGGCCGATGCCATGGCTATTAAAGACGGCAAAATTGTCGCAGTTGGTTCGAAAGCGACTATTGTGAGTCAAGTGGATGACACGGCGCAGGTGATCGATTGTCAGGGCAAGTTATTGCTGCCGGGCTTTATTGAACCGCACTTTCATTTTTTACCTGTGGCGACGCTGGGTCAGTTTGAAGATGTGGGACCGTTTCGATACCCGACGGTGGAGGGCGCTCTTGGCCGGCTCAGACAACTGGCCGATGCCGCGGGCCCTGATGACTGGATCATGGGGCGCCAATTTGACCCGTCGCTGCAGGAAGGCGCCGACACCTTGACCCGCGATATGTTGGATAGTGTGTCCACCACTCAGCCGATTTATGTCTACAACGCCTCTCTGCATTTTGCTTACTGCAACAGCAAGGCCTTCGAGGTCGCTGGCATTCATCGTAATTCGCCAGATGATGCCACATCGGCCTATGGTCGCGATGCCAATGGTGAACTCAATGGTGTATTGCAAGGCGGTAAAGTCATGAATTCGGTGATTCGCCATAACCTGGCCCAACGTGATCATGACCTGGCAAGCGCCTGCCTTGATGTCTGCGCCAAGGCTAACGCGTTGGGCATCACCACCTTCTGTGATCAGGCGACGGGCATGTCTCGTGGCGTGAGTGAGGTCGATTTATACCGGGCCCTGGCAGACTCAGGTAAAATGACTGCCAGGCTACGGTATTCACCGAGCTATATGCTGCAAGCGCGTTTCGATGAGTCGGGCTTGCAATGTGGTGATGGCGACGAGATGGTTCGCGCCGTGGGTTGGAAGATCGTCTCGGATGGTTCCAATCAAGGGTTCAGCGGTTTGCAGCGTGAGCCTTACCTGCACTCTGAGCACAAAGGTGTGGCCTATGTTGAGGCTCAAGCGTTGACGGACCTGGTGGAAGAACGCCTGCGTCGAGGCTGGGCCGTGGTGATTCATGCTAATGGCGATCAGGCAATTGACAACACCTTAGACGCCTATGAGTCAGCCTGGAACAAGGGTTTGATGACCAATACCCCCTGCCGAATTGAACACTGCTCGATTTTACATGATGAACAAATTGATCGAATTGCGAAAATGAATCTGTCGCCGAGTTTTCTTATTGGCCATGTGTATTACTGGGGACAGGCGATGCGGGATAAGGTCTTTGGCGAGATCAAGGCGACGCTGCTCGATCGCACCAAGGCCTGTGAGGATAAGGGTATCCGTTGGACGCTGCACTCAGATGAACCTGTCACGGAAATGGGCCCGTTGCGTTGTATTGAAAATGCCGTGACCAGGAAAATGTGGAAGGAGCCGCTGACTATATTGGCCGCGGATGAGTGCATTTCCGTTGACGTGGCGTTGCGCGCCATGACTCGAGATGCGGCATGGCAATGTCACTCAGACCATGAGGTGGGTAGTCTCGAGGTCGGTAAATTTGCGGATTTCGTGATTCTCGATGAAGACCCGCGGTTGGTTAATCCGGATCATATTAGCCAGATAAAAGTCCTTGAAACCTGGATGGGCGGCCGACAAGTTTACACGGCCGCATAGCAACTCAGCTGAGTTATCATTGATGATAATTCAGTTGTTTTTTTCAGTTCACAGCTAGTTATTCGCCGTAAGCGGTGCGTCGGTAGCGCAGCATTTTGCCGCTGCCAACGCCCGTGTGTTGGCCGTTATTCAGCGCTACCTGGCCGTTGACGATGACGGTGCTGATGCCGATGGGTTCCTGCTTCGGATCGTCGTAGGTCGCTTTGTCGATCACAATGTCGGGGTCAAACAGTACCAGGTCGGCCCAGTAGCCTTCCTTGATTTTGCCCCGTTCCACCAAACCAAAGGTCTGTGCCGACAGCGATGTCATTCGACGTACGGCCTCAGGCAAAGACAAGACGCCGTCTTCTCTAACGTACTTACCTAACACTCTAGGGAAGGTGCCGAAGAGGCGTGGATGGGGGCGGCCGCGAAGATCCGGGATGCCGTCAGAGCCCACCATCATGTCGGCGTGGCGCAGATTGGTCGCAATATCTTCTTCGTCGATGATGAAATGAATGCAAATAGTCCGCTCGCCTTTCGGTGCTGTCAGAATCGTGCGTACCAAATCGGTGATGTCGACGGCCTGTTCTGAGGCGATGTCGATCAGCATACGGCCTTCATAGTCTCTGAATGGCGGGCAGCTCGCGATTCGAATCACCTCAGCGAAATCCCGATTAATATTTTCCAGGTTGAAGTACTCGATCATCCGGCCGCTACCCGCGGTATAGGGATAAACATCAAGGGTGACTCGCTGACCACGACCCAGTGCAGCGTCAATTTTGGCGAGGGAATCCTTGATCTTGCCCCAGTTTTGTTTGCCGGCTGATTTGTGGTGGGAAATGTGGACATGCACATCACTTTCAAGACCGATGGTCAGGCTCTCATCGATGGCTTCCAGCAGACGGTCACCTTCGTTGCGCATATGGGTGGTATACAGGGCGCCCGTGGTTTTCGCCGCCCGTGCCAGGGTAATGATTTCCTCGGTCTGGCTCCACTTTCCCGGGGTGTATATCAGTCCGGTGGAGAAGCCGCAGGCACCTTGCTCCATGGCCTGCTCAACCAGGCCATACATATGCTGTAATTCCGCCTGAGTGGGCGCGCGCTTTGCCATGCCCATGACGATGGCGCGCACCGTGTTATGGCCCACCAGCATCATATTGTTGATTCCTGGTTGCTTGCCCATGACCGCCTCGAAATAGCCGTTCAAATCGGTAAAGCCAGCCTCGACACCGGCCAATATGCCGCCGCTGGCGCGGGCTGGATCAATGCTCGGGTCGGCTGGAATGGCGCTGAAACCACAATTGCCAGCGACAACGGTGGTGACCCCCTGGGCAAGCTTGAAGGCCATGCCGGGATAACGAAAAAAGGCGCCATCGTCATGGGAGTGCGTGTCAATAAACCCCGGCGCAATATGAGCACCCTGGCCATCGATTTCAAGTTTTGCAGGTCCGGCTGTGCCCACGGTTTTAATACGGCCATCCTGAATTTCTATATCGGCGTCGAAGGCTGGACTGCCAGTGCCGTCGAGTACCTTGACGTTCCTGATGCTGATATCTGTCATGCTGCTGTGTCCTTTATTCGATTGTCAGATGTCTGTTAGTCAGAGCTTGTTGGGAAATGCCCCGCTTAGCCAAATCTAGAGTCCGTATCGTGCTGGCGATTGACGCAGCCATTCACCGATTTTTTCACCGATCATAATGCAGGTCAGGTTGGTGTTGGCCCTGGGTACGAAAGGCATAATGGAGGCGTCGGCGACGACCAGATTGTCGATGGTGTGACAGCACCCAAATTGATCCACGACCGCGCCGGGGTCCTCTTTGGGGCCCATCTTGACTGTGCCGCAGGGATGGTAACCGCTGGCGGAAAATTTGCGGACCAGTGTGTCCAGGCTCGCTGCGTCAAAGCCTCTGGCAGGATCAGGAAAGACGACGGAATCAATCATGTCGGCCAAAGGTCCGGATTGAGTGAATCTTAAAATATCCTGTAAGCAGGTGACCAGTCGACTGGCATCACGACTGTCTTCGCAAAAGCGATTGTCAATGATCGGATTGACCATAGGGTCCGCTGAGGCGAGGCGTATTTCTCCGCGTCCATATTGGTATTCTACGACCCCGGCGATGGCAAATCTTGGTGGATCTTGGCGCCTGCCGGCGAAGCTCAATTGCTCGATCTGTAAATCGTTACGTTTGTTCGAGCCTGCACAGGTATAGCGCAAAATGGTTTGGATGATAGGGTCGTCGTGATTGATGTTGACGCCAGACTTGACGTTCGCGACAACGGACAGTGCTGGGTGATCACTCAGGTTTTGGCCGACCGCTGGAACATCTTCAACCACCGGAATGCTGAGCTTGCTGAGTTGCGCGGCAGGGCCAAGGCCGGAACGCATCAATATCGCCGGTGACATAATGGCGCCGGCGCTCAGGACAATGGTTCGAGCGAACAACTGTTCGGTCTGTCCCGCGCTATTTTCGACCTCGATGCCAATGCAGACTCTATTCTTGATCAGCAGTCGACGAACATGAGTCTTGGCTCGAATAGTCAAGTTTGGCCGCAGCCGGGCTGGCGCGAGATAGGCCAGTGCGCTGGATATGCGCAGTCGTCCGAGCTTGTTCATCGGCTGGGGGCCTGCGCCAGAACCAGTGGGGTCGTTAGCGTCGGGACAATCGTCATATCCCAGTTGCCCAGCAGAAGCCAGGAAGGCTTGATGCGCAGGTAATAATTCAGCGTCGGGATAGCGGCGGATAGAAACCGGTCCAGCATCGCCATGGTACGCCTTATCACCATAATCAAGATCTCGTTCAAGACGATTGAATGCGGGTAGTACCTCTTTCCAAGACCATGCGTCGTTGCCGAGGTCGGCCCACTCGTCATAGTCTTCGGGTGTGCCCCTCAACGCGATTGTTGTATTGACGGAACTTGAGCCGCCCGTCACCCTGCCGCGAGGGAAGGGTGAAGTGCGATATTGCGTTGGATTGTAGTTGAGACCCCAGTCGTGAGCGGTATAAGAATTATTGTGGCTGTTGGTGATGTCCTGCGGCGTGGTACTGGTGTCAGCGTAGTCTGGCCCCGCTTCAATCAACAAAATATTCAGGTTTGGGTTTTCTGAGGCTCTGGCGGCAATGGCTGAACCACTGCTGCCAGCACCGATGATGAGAAGGTCGTACATAGGATGAGCCGCCATGAATCGATGCAGCTATTGTGCATGTAATTGTGCACTCGGCGCCATAGCTCACAGCAGATAACTTGTTAGTCGTGATGCTTATTCTAAAATAAGGTAGGCCAAGCCGTAGCCTATGAGTGCAGCGTGGGGTGCCAGCAACAGACCGATGACTGCTGCCAGTCGCACAAATACTGTTTGGGTCCCCCAATAGCGCGCCAATCCTGCGCAGACGCCAGCGATTTTACGATTTTTGTTGTCGAGCCTGAGACTGCTCGAATCTGTACTGCGGCTGTTTGAAGAGTATTTTTGTCCTCTTCTCATGGGGCTTGCTCCCTTAATCTGCTAGGTTTGGGTCCGTATCAGGCGCTGAACCAGTCGTTAGACGCGCTGCTGGATCGTGTTGCCGTTAGGGTGTGTTGCGTCCGGTCGCTGTTGTGTTTGATTCCATGTGCTGGTCTCGACCGGCCGCATCTTCAATCGACTTGTCGAGGTGCGGTCCGATTGTCCATAAGTGTTGTATTACATGATTCGTGCCAGCATTGAAGTGCGTCACTAACACATTGTTAATTAACGTAAAAATGAGATTATAATCATTTTTATTAGCTGCCAATGAGGCGCTAAATACAAAAAATAACTAAAAAATCGGTGAATTTCACCAACAGTAGGTAGGGTCTGCCAGCAAAGCTGGACTTATTCCTCGTTGGGTACTAGCCGACAGGAGTGCCTTGTGCGCTATACTCGGGCTTTTATTGGGTGGGAGACAAAAGCATGAATGGAGCCGAGAGCTTAGTGGCGACTTTGATTAATAACGGGGTTGAGGTGTGTTTCACCAACCCGGGGACCTCTGAGATGCACATGGTTGCGGCTATCGGTAAGGTCGACGGCATGCGTTCGATCCTGGGTTTGTTTGAGGGTGTCTGTACCGGCGCGGCCGATGGCTATGGGCGTATGGCAGGTAAGCCGGCTTGTACTTTACTGCATCTGGGTCCTGGCTTATCTAACGGGTCAGCGAATTTACACAATGCCAAGAAAGCGAATTCACCGGTTTTGAATCTTATTGGTGATCATGCGACTTACCACAAAAAATACGATGCACCGCTGACCTCCGATATTATTGGTCTGGCTCAGCCTGTTTCCCATTGGGTGCGGACTACCGAGACCGCGGCTAATTTGCCTAAGGACGCGGTGGATGCTGTGGTGGAAACGAATACCGGTGCAGGTAGGATTGCTACTATGATCGTACCGGCAGATTGTGCTTGGAATGATTCCGTTGAGCCGTTGGCAATGCAAGCCGCACCCGCGCCAGGGTTGGTGAGCGAGGCCGCAGTTGGCCAGGCGGCCGAATTATTGAACAATGGCAAAGCCACCATGTTGCTGTTGGGAAATATGGCATTGACCGAACGTAGTTTAGAGCTGGTGAATAAAATTTCGCAGGCGACAGGGGCCCGCATCTTTTGTGACACGTTTTTTAAGCGGATGCCGCGGGGTGAGGGGCGGTGCCAAATAGAGCGCCTGGCTTATTTCGCCGAGCAAGGCGTCGAGCAGATCAAGGACATGGAGCAGTTGATCATGGTCGGGACCAAGCCTCCGGTAGCCTTCTTTGCCTATCCGGGTAAAGCCAGTGAATTTTACGCGCCAAATAGTGCTCTACACACCCTGGCAGGGGTTGAGCAGAATGCCGAAGACGCCTTGAGTCGTCTCGTGGCGGCGCTGGAGGCTGATCACTTCGAGCCCATCAAGAATAAACTGAATAAATCGCCGAAGGGTGCCGGGGAGCTGAACTCTCGTACCGTCGCGATGAGCTTTGCTCACTACTTGCCAACCCAAGCCATTGTCGTTGACGAGAGTGCGACTGCTGGTGGTGGCTGCTACCCCAGTTCGGCCGAGTCAGAGCCCCATGATTGGCTTACGTTGACCGGTGGCTCCATCGGTTTTGGGCTGCCCACGGCCGTGGGGGCTGCGGTTGCCTGTCCTGATCGGAAAGTGGTCTGTATCCAAGGCGATGGTGGGGCCATGTACACAATTCAGGCATTGTGGACTATGGCTCGTGAAAATCTTGATGTCTGCGTGATTATTTTTGCGAATCGAAAATACCAGATACTGCAAATCGAGCTGGCGCGAGTCGGTGCGCAGTCGATGACCAAAAAAACCCTGGATATGCTTGATATTGGTAATCCTGATCTGAATTTTGTCGAGTTATCCCAGGGTATGGGGGTCAAGGCAACGCGAGTCACGACCATAGAAGATTTCAACTCGGTGTATGCCTCAGCCATGACGACATCCGGGCCACAATTGATAGAGGTTGTTCTGCCTTAGGGCGCCATCTCAGCCGCGGCGAGGTTTTTTGTCATGTGGAAGTCATCCATGTAAAAGCCCTCGCCGATGTCAGTGTAAGTCGAGCGCCGAATGATGAAGCCGTTTCGGCGGTAGGCTTTGATAGCCGCGGTGTTGTGTTTGTTGACGTTCAGCGCCAGGGTAGATTGGTGTAACATACGACATTGGTTCTCAGCCTGTCGCAAAAGCGTTGAACCTATACCTTTGCCATGAAATGATGCGCGCAAATACAACTTGTGTAGGTGCGCTGCGCCTGGCTGACCTTCAGTAGCGACTGCGGTGCTGTAGGCACTAAAGCCAGCGGGTTCATCGGCGATGTACAGCAGGTGGTAACAAATATTCTCATCGACATCCTGCAATAAGCGGTTCGTAGAATAACCTTGTTCCAGCATAAAGCTCACCTGGCGATGACTGATAATGCCCGGGTAGTGCTCAAACCAGATTTTGTGCGCTAAAGACTGAATGGTTAGCAGTTCTGAGCGATGGCATGCGGGAATGATGTTCAATATCGACCTGCGTTTATCTATAGAATGTGATTAAACGTCGTAGACGGAGCCTTAGTTTCCCCGGCAAGCCGTCGTTTGAGGTGTTGAATTGAGAGCAACAAAGAAAATACTACCATGGATTTTATGAAATCGAGCGCTAGAGAACAGACATTGGACACCCTAGAGGGTCAGGTATACGACCTGATTGTCATTGGTGGGGGCATTACCGGCGCAGGCATCCTCCGCGAGGCGGCATTACGGGGGCTTTCGGTGGCATTGCTCGAGGCGGCAGATTTTGCGTCAGGAACCTCCAGTAAGTCGACTAAATTGATTCATGGCGGCTTGCGATATTTGGCGATGGGTCATGTTCAACTGGTTCGTGAGGCTGCGCTCGAGCGCAAGCGGGTCAATCAATTAGCGCCACACCTTGCCGAACCCCAATGGCTCATGGTGCCAACTAATAATTATTTCGAATATATGAAGTATCTGGTAGGGATCTCTGTCTATGAAAGTCTGGGTCAGGTGGCGGGGCCAGACCGACACTTTAATCTGAGCGGAGAAGCGCTTAAAGCCTTTGAGCCTGAGCTCGATGCGTCGGCGTTTCCACGATCGAGTGTTTATCTTGAATACCTTACGGACGATGCACGGTTGGTGATGGCCAATATTCGTGCAGGCATTCAGGCAGGCGGCATTGCGGCCAACAAGCTAGCAGTGACTGGCGTCATCAAAGATCGACGCCAGGTCTCCGGTGTGACGGCGAAATGCGCAATCTCGGGTCGGGAAATTGTTGTCAAAGCCCGTGGGGTGATTAATGCTGCGGGTCCTTGGGTTGAGAAAATCTGCGCACTGGACGGGCTCGCCATGACCAAGTCCATGGTGTTGTCGAAAGGGGTTCATCTGGTGATTCCGCGTGCAAAACTGCCTATTCAACGCATGGTTTTTACCCAAAGCCTTGACCAACGACCGGTTTTTGCCATTCCCAGAGGTGATGTGGTGTATATCGGCACCACGGATTCAGTCTACCCACAGGGCGCCCAGATCTGGCCCGAAGTCTTGCCTGAAGAAGTGCGATATCTGTTGGAGCCAATGCAGCGATATTTTGGTGCACGGCTCACCCAAGCAGATTGTCTGACCACTTGGGCGGGATTGCGACCGCTCATCTCTGAAACGGGTAAGTCCTCGAAAGAGATCTCGCGTAAGGACGAGGTTTGGGTCAGTGAAAGCGGCCTGATTACGATTGCCGGCGGTAAGTTAACGGGTTATCGAAAGATGGCTGAAGACACGGTAGATGCAGCGAGCCGATTGATTGGCTTGGCGCAAGCTGATGGCGGAGATGACACGCCATTACCAGGTGGTGATTTTACCGGTGGTATCGATAATCTATTGCTCCATCTGACCCAGAAATATCCTATGAATGATACTGCCGCCCTGCGTCTGGTGCGTTTGTATGGTGCAGAGGCGGAACAGGTCTTGGCGCTTGGCGCGGATTCGCTAGTTGCGGCGGGTAGTGTGCTGAGCGGTGAAGTTGCCTGGGCTCTGCAAAAAGAGGGCGCTCAAAACTTAGAAGATGTTGTTTACCGGCGGACCCGTGCTGCGCTTTATCAGCCAGAGGAGGCCGCCGCGATATTGCCGCGCCTTGCTGAACTAATGGGTGCGGAGCTGGGTTGGACTGAAGACAAAAAAACCAGGGAGATAGTGCAGGTTAAGGCGTTGCTTAATGCCGACAAAACCTCACTATTGTCAGCGGTCGCTTAGATGTCACAAGGTCAAGTGAGCCCCAAGGTTGGTCGAGCATGGAGTTAATTTTACGTAGATAACAAGTTGGACTAAAGCATATAAGTTTTTTACTTTGTTAATCAACATGTTAAGTTGATTATCTCGCCTTGTGAGGCGAGCGTTGGGCAAGTTGAAAGTAAACTAGATAGTGAGAAGGAAAAAGACCGCTAGCTACTATAAAGTAGTGGTAGTGGTAGTGGTAGTGGTCGTGGTCGTGGTCGTGGTCGTGGTAGTGGTAGTGGTAGTGGTAGTGGTAGTAGTGGCTTTCAGGCCCAGAACCTTATCGATATCGACATTTTATCTCCGTTATCTCGAACCACCCCCCTAGGAGCATTCAAGTGCGTTTTTCACGAACGTGAAGATTGATGTCTGCGTCGAGTCGTTAAGTGAGTAGAAAGGTTTATGTGTAAAGTGGTAGAGAGTAGGGCTCTGCGTAGATGGTTGCGCGGAACAACGATGGCGCTCAGCGTTCTGCTATCGATGACTACGCTGGCCGCGGAGAGCCTCGCCTCTCAAGAGATCGCCCGTCAAGAACTCTATGCACAAGCCAAAGAATACCTCCAGCAGGGCGAGGCTGCTCAGGCATTTGCTTTGCTGGCTGCGCAAGAAGGTGAGCTTTCTGGTGAAGATGAGTTTGATTACCTGTTTGGTGTGGCCGCGCTTGATTCGCAACAGGCGGGCGAAGCGATTTTTAGTTTGCAGCGCCTGGTTGCCCGTAAATCGAATTTCTCAGGTGCACGGCTTGAGTTGGCGCGAGCCTATTTCGATGTGGGCGACGACGAACTGGCGAGTGTTGAGTTCTCCCGCGTCTTGACTGAAAATCCACCAGAAAATGTGGTGGCTGCCGTGACCAGCTACCAAGAAGCAATCAAAGTTCGAACGAGTGCCTACAAGACAACGACTCAACTCTATTTTGAGGCTGGCGGTGGTTACGACGGGAATGCCTTATCCGCAACCGATGAACAGATATTTTTAGGCTTTCAGTTGAGCGAAAGTAACCTGGCCAAGCCTTCGAAGTTTGCCACCGCAGTCTTCGGTGGTTTCATCAATCGGCCAGTCACCGCAGCCTCAACATTACTATTTACGGGTCGCCTGGATCACCGATCAACCCCCTCTACACATTTTATTGATTCGTCTAATCTAGATTTGGGTGTCGCCTGGAATTGGAATAAGGAAGAGAATAGTTTTTCATTGGCGGCCAACAACCTGTTTTCTATGCTTGACCGAGAATACAGCCGGCGTGATGCGGGGCTAATGGCAACCTACCTGCGCCAAGTGAGTAAAACCTTGCAAATGTCGACCTTTGCTCGAGGGGCTGTCAGCCGCTTTAATGGCGCCGCACTGAGTGTGCGCGATGTGAATCAGACGCTGCTTGGGGTCAGCGCGGTGAAAACATTTGCGGCCTCGCAGGTCAGTCTGTCTTTGACAAAGAGTGCGGATACCACTGTCGACAGTGCATCGCCGTTTTCTACCGATGGTTTTGCTGTCAGTCTCGGTAGCAGTTGGTTCAGGCCGAACGGGGTGCAGTACATTCTTGGCGCGAATTTTTCACGGACTGATTACGATGATGAATACTTCGGCTTCACCCGCCAGGATGACAGCTATGGCGTAACTGCAAGTGGCGTATGGCCAGATTTCCCAGCGAAAAGTTGGGTGATGACGGCTCAAGTCAACTATGGCTTCAAGCACTCTACCGTCAGCCTGTTTGAGTTTGACAGGCTTGATGCGGGCGTGTCGTTTCGCAAGACTTTCGATTAAGGGCAGCTGAAGATGATGAAAATAAAGTGTTTATCTGCCTGGTCAGTGTTGGTCGTAAGTTTGGCGCTGCAAATGTCGTCCGCCTCGGCGAGTGTGGGAAAGGTGCTGTATACCTTTGGTGTTGTGACTGTCGAGACGCCTGCTGTGCAGAATTTAGAGAAGGGCAGCGTGCTTGATGCCGGTCATATCATCGTCACTGGCCCCAAGGGCTATGCGCAATTACTGTTGGATGACGGCACCAAAATTGCCATTCGGCCTGCCTCGCGGTTTGTCATTGAGTCGCTGGAGATGCCGGCCGCAGAGGGCCAGCCGGCGATCGGTGACGGCAAGGTTCTACGCGCAAGCTTCGCTCTGGAAAAGGGCGGGTTTCGAACCATTACGGGACGAATATCTAAACGTGATCCCGCTGCTTACCAGGTATCGACGCCGTCAGCCGTCATTGGCGTGCGCGGTACACTCTATACTGCTCGATTATGTACCGGGGACTGTGCTGGTGGGAGTGCTGACGGTCTTTATGTCGGTGTCTCAAATGGTGCTATTACGCTGGAAAACGGTGCCGGTAAGCTGGACTTGGCAAAGAATCAGTTCGCCTTTACGGCCGACTTTAACACCCCACCTGAAAAATTACTCGCGCCTCCGGCAAGCTTGAACGATGAAGGTTTGAACTTGCTGGAAGAAGAGGAAGAGGAGGAGGAAGAGGCGAGTGAAGAAGAGGCGACCGACGAAGAAGAGGCGGACGAAGAAGAGGCGGACGAAGAAGAAGGTGACGCTGAAGAAGAAGGTGACGCGGAAGAGGAAGGTGACGCGGAAGAGGATTCAGGTGATGCGGAAGAGGAAGCTGACGCTGAAGAGGATTCAGGTGACGCTGAAGAGGATTCAGGTGACGCTGAAGAGGATTCCGCTGACGAAGAGCCCGCAGCGGATGAAGAGGCGGCAGCGGATGAAGAGCCCGCAGCCGACGAAGAGCCAGCAGCGGACGAAGAACCTGCTGCTGCTGCAGAAGAAGAGTCTGCGGCTGCGGAAGAGGAGCCCGCGGCTGAGACCGCTGCTGCGGAAGAGCCTGCGGCTGAGACCGCTGCTGCGGAAGAACCCGCGGCTGAGACAGCTGCTGCGGAAGAGCCTGCGGCTGAGACAGCTGCTGCGGAAGAGCCTGCGGCAGCTGCGCCTGCTGCGGCGGAAGATGCTGCGCCTGCGGCTGAGACAGCAGCTTCACCTGCGGCCGAGACAGCAGCTGCACCTGCGGCCGAGACAGCAGCTGCACCTGCGGCCGAGACAGCAGCTGCGCCTGCTGCTGCTGCACCTGCTGCACCTGCGGCTGAGACAGCTGCTAGTGCGCCAAGAGCTGTTGCTGCACCTCCTACTCCTCCTGCTGCACCGGCCAAGGTGGCTATTGCTGCACCAGCGACCATAGTGGAACCACCGCCCATAGACGTCGTTGTGGCGGATGCGTCAGGTCAGACTGTAAACCTTACTGAAGGCGCTGTGGCCTCGACTCCCAGAGGGCTAGCCTTTACTCGGTCTGCAGGATCCTTAAGCACAAACGCTATTAGCGAAAGGATGGAAATTAACGCGGCTGGTAACCTGCTGGGTTTCAGTGATAACAAAACTACTGTTGCGCAGATCTACAAAATAGGCACAGCGACTAACAAGAACACCGGGTTCGACTCGGTCAGCAGTCTAAAGTGGGGACGCTGGTCACAGGGTGTGGCCACTCGAGTAGATAACAGTACCGGTGTTAGCACGAATGTCGATTTGACCAATAGTAGTCTGCATTGGCTAATTGCGCCGAAAACAGGTCCGGTGCAGGTGATTACTGGCACGGCGAATTATGTACTAATTGGTAATACAGATCCGACCAATGAAACGGGAGGGGTCGGTGTGCTGGGTTCTGCTAGCCTGTTGGCGGATTTCACAAATTCTACTGTAGCCTCCAGTGTCCAGCTTGGTATCGCCAATGCGGTTTGGCAGGCAGATGGCACCGGTACCGTAACGACTAACTTATTCAGTGGTTTGTACGACACGGTGAAGGTGAATGACGTGACGGGTGGTTCAGGAACTTTCAGCGGTGTGTTCACGAATTATAGTGCGGTGTTGCCGCAAGGTGCCGGACTCTCTTATCAGTTGATAAATAGCGACCAAAAAGTTTCTGGGGTTGCCATATTTAAGGCTGCAACGGCAGTGCCAAATTAGCCATGAAATCATTGAGTTCAGATGTTAGCAGTATGTGCGCAAGGCCGATCTTAAACATGGGTTGTCAGTTGACGGGGTTGATTTTATCAATCCTAGTGCTGCTGACGTCTTGTGGTGGCGGCGGTTCATCGACTCCGTTAGCGTCAGAGGTCTCGGCAGTTGCCCCAGCTAAGATAATTGCCAAGTCACCTGTTCTCATAGAAACTCAAGTTATCACCGGTGCCGCAACCAAAGGTCCCATCAGTAATGCGTCCGTATTGTTTTATGAGGTAGATGCCTTCGGTTTTGCTCTTGGCGATGCGCTGGCGACTACGACCACGGATGCTGCGGGTAATTTCACGGTTTCTTTGCCCGCCATGACGGCTCCGGTGTTGGTTGAGACGCGCGGTGGATCATTCATCGATGAATCTGATCAACAGACTGATGTTGCGTTAAAGCGCCAGATCATCTTGAGCGAGATGCAAGGTTTTTTATCGGTTTTGCCTGTGGGGTCCAGCACCGTAGCGATCACCCCTTTCACTGAGGCGCTGGTAACCCTGGTGCGTAACCAGGCGCAAGTGAGTGGCGATTTTCTGGGCCAGCTTGCTGAAACTGCAACGATCTATAGCGACGCGATAGGTTTGGATGTGTTGACTACGGTGCCGACTAATCCTCTGGCACCTGCAGCGACAGCAACGACGGATGCTGCGCATTACGCTCTTCTCTTGGGCGCTGTGGCGAACATATCCAACAACGCGGCTATTCAATTGGGTACCGCAACCCCCACCTATGAAATTATTAAGGCGGTAATCGCTGATCTAGTAGACGGTGTTGTCGATGGTAAGCAGTTCAATAGTCCGGTATTAGTCAGCGAGACTGGTAGGGTCTTGCCGAGCAATATCGACTTCGAGCTGGAGATGAGCCGCTTCAAAAATAACAACGCTGCGGTCTACACATCAGTGGCGTCGCCGGTGATTAATTCAACCAGTCTTGTTAACGCGGCCCCCCAAGCTATTGTTAACGGGCCCATTTCTATTGTTCAAGGGGCTCAAGTTGCGCTTGATGGTTCCGATAGCCGGGATTCTGAGGCTTCGCCATTAACCTATGTCTGGACCCAGCTCGCGGGTACACCGGTAACTTTGAGTAGCACCACAGTCGCCTCGCCGACGTTCAGCGCGCCGACAAAGATCGAGGAGCTGAAGTTCCGCTTGTTAGTGACGGATCCTGGAGGTCTATCAAGTAGTGCCGAGATCGTTGTCAATGTGAATGGCGTGCCGCCGACAGTGACCGCGGCGGTCTCGAGCGAAACGCCCAAGCAGGGAGAGCAAGTTATTCTTACATCTGTTGCTACGGATAATCTCGGTATCGACAGTTATGAATGGAGACAGGTGTCGGGACCGTCGGTGGCGCTCGCGAACTCGAACTCCAATGTCGCCAGCTTCACAGCGCCGAACACGGTTGAGACGCTGAGCTTTAGATTAACAGTGACCGATGCCGATGGGTTGACGGACACGACGGATGTGTCGGTGGATATCACGGGTATCGCGCCTGTTGCAGTAGCGACAGTCTCTAACTCAGCCCCCTTGCAGGGTGAGACGGTCACGCTTGACGGTTCCCCCTCAACGGACAACCTCATTGTTGTCAGTTATGCCTGGCGTCAGATTATTATCAGCGAAGGCACTCAAGTTGCTTTGAGTGACTCGAGTCTTGCAGCACCGACCTTCACAGCGCCGAACACGGTTGAGACCTTGAGCTTTGAGCTGACCGTGACCGATGCCGATGGATTGACGGATACGACGGGTGTGTCGGTGGATGTCACGGGTATCGCACCTGTTGCAGTGGCGACGGCCTCTAACCCTACGCCATTGCAGGGCGATATCGTGACGTTGAACGGCGCGGCCTCAACCGACAATCTTGGGGTTGTCGCTTATGCCTGGCTTCAGACGGTTGGCACAACGGTTGCGTTGAGTGATGCAAACAGTTCGATCGCGACCTTCACGGCACCGAACACGGTTGAGACCTTGAGCTTTGAGCTGACAGTTACTGATATCGATGATTTAACGGACACGACGACGGTGTCGGTGGATGTGACGGGGATCGCGCCGATAGTGACGATATCGGTTTCCAATCCAGTGCCATTGCAGGGTGAGCTTGTGACGCTCGTAGCGAACGCAACTGACAATGTTGAGGTGTCAGGCTATACCTGGCGTCAGATCTCAGGTCCGGAAGTGACACTGAGTGATACGCAGATATCCAACCCGACTTTTACCGTGCCGACCGCAGGTATTCTGCCGAATGGCAATCTCAATGACCTGCAATTTGCCGTCGAAGTTGTTGATGGAGATGGCTTGAGTGCAAGTGCTGAGGTTAATCTCAGGGTCGCCTCGCCAATACCACTTGAGTTCTTTGGTGTTGAAGAGCTGTCTATGCCTGCGCATTTTGGCGACGACCTGGGCGATAGTTTCTTTATGTCATTGAGCGCGGACGGTCAGAGTGGCTACCTGCTGGACGAGTCGCAGCGGTTTGAATTTACTGCAGCTAATGTGGTTAGTATTAAGGGCGGTAATTCAGCGACAATGCAAATTGTTGGCGAAAACGGCGCTGAGATCAGTAGTTTCCTGTCTTCTACGTTGGTCGATGAAGATGAAGACGGCGTTGCAGATGAGACGCTGAGAGTAACCTATTACCTGAAGTCGATAGATGTCACGTTGATCTCAGACGGTGCCGTTAAAGACACCGCGTCGGCGGTCAAGACTATCGTTGTATCAGCGTTTAACGAGACACTGCAATTACCCAGTACCAGTCAGGCCTCGGAGTCCTTTACACAAACTCAAGAGTTCAGCCTTTATGATAAGAGCCAGGCGATTGGGTTCCAGATCGAAGCAGAAAGCCGCTCGCTGGAGACCGATATTGCATCGTTATCTGGCTCGTTATTAGAGTCGAGTCATCTTTACCCGGATTTACTGACGTTCGATCCAAGTTCGGAGACAGGTACAGCGCTGAACATGCAGGAGACGTTTACCTGGTCGCGGGGTCCGGATGGTCATCTTAAGGTGAACTTTGCCAATGGCGACGTTGCCGATTACTACCATTTAGCGACTCGAGATACCGGTGCTGTTGTGGGCGTCTTGTATGCAGATGCGTCGACACAAAATACTCGATCGACGACCAGTTTGTCCTTCACACAGGATCCTTCGGCCATCTGGGACGCCGATACCCTGGCAGGGATCTATACGACACGAGGCACTTTTGTGGAAGATGGCACCCTGATTACTGATGACGCCATTTATCGTCTAGCCCCTGATGGCACAGGCGAAGTTGAGTTTTATGATTCTTCGACGGGAGAGCAGACACCGGTTGCGAGTGCGTTTGGTATCTGCTGGTCTGTCAGCGAAACAACAGGTGAGTTAGTCGTTGATCGGGTGCTTTCGCGGGATGCTGTGGTTGAGGGCGCTAGTCGGCCAGACACGAGTTTCTGTGAGGCAGTGCTACCAGGCGAAGTTAGCTTCAGGCGGGAGCAGACGCTCTTTGATGTGAGTGGCGTGAATATCAGAACGGTGACTCGAGAGTCGAGCAATACCTGTGGTCTGCAACCGGTTGGCCAAGAGAATTGTAGTTTGGTCGTTGAAAACTATTTCCCTGCTATCTTTGAACTCACAGAAACATTGATTGGTGATCCACCTCGCGCAGGCACTGGCCGTATAGAGAGTGCGACGGGTGAAGCGGTAGGTGTTGCGATAGAAGCGTTCGTCCTAGATTCAGACAGTGAGCTGGATTTTTCAAGTATCGAAATCGTCAAGCAACCACAGACTGGTACTGTTTCCGTTGATACCAGTACTGGGGTTATAACCTATACGCCCGTGGGCGATAACAGTACTGATGAGTTTTACTATCGGGTTCGTGATACCGACGGCAACTTGTCGAACGCGGGGTTAGTCAATGTGGGTATATTTGCACCCGTGCTTGTAGTCACTGATGTGACAGCGAACCAGAGTTCGCTTGTGACCTTGGACGGCTCGACGACCAACGACAATGAGGACATTGTGAGCTACCAATGGGCTCAGGTTTCCGGCACGGAAGTGGAGTTGATCGACGCTAACAGTAAATTCGCCAGTTTTACTGCGCCACAGAAACTATTGGGTACAACAGATGTGCTTGAATTTAGCTTGACGATAGTGGGTGCAAATGGCCTTACGAGTGTTACTAACGTTCAGGCTAGCATTGAACCGGCGACGCGTGGAAACCGACTATTTATGTCATACAAGTATCATGAGCCTACTCATTATGAGAGCGGTATTAAGCCTCTTGGGTTATTCACCTTTGATACGGCGAGCAGCATTGGCGATGTGTTGCCGAGCTACTATGCCGGAGAAGATCAAGATTTAGGCTTCAGCTACATGGTAGATGGGCTTGAGATGACAGTGAGTTTTGTGGGTCTCGGGCTGCCGGAATATGTATATAGATACCCAAACAGTGCAGGCGACGTGCTGAGATATACAAATAGCATTGTTCAGTTGACGCTGACGTTGACCGATGATGGTGACGAGGTGGATCTGTTCAGTATTCAGTCGCTACATAGGCAAGTAACCTTTAATGAAACGCAAGGTGTGGAGGTTAATTCCTCTGATTATGAGTCAACAAATATCGTCACGGTTCATGGCTTCGAGGGTCGAGTTCCCCTTGAGGTTGAAAATCAAACAATTTCACTATTGACCAATGTGTCAACCGAAATTGATACGCTTTACGACTCCAACGATTACGGCTTACAGCTTGACGGTCTTAGTTTTAATGAAGACGGTACAGGTTTTGCCGCGGAGAAAGCTCAATCGTTTAGCTGGCTTGGTGACCCCGAAAATGGCTATATCAGAGTCGAGTTTGCTGATGGGGAAACTAGCGAATATCACCATGTGGCCTCCACTACCTCTGGTAATGTGGTGGTCGCGGTTTATACTTTCGGTAATAATGTCAAGGTAGCCAGGGCCGAATTGTCTTTTACGCAGGATCCGAATTTGATAGTGAATAGCGACACAGTCGCGGGGATTTATACATCACAAGAAATATGGGTCTGGAACCTATACACCGATATATTTGACATGAGCATCCGCTTGGCACCAGATGGCACTGGTGAGGAGGAGACCATTTATACTGGCTACGAAGACGGTGTGGTGAACTACACGTCTCTTTGGTCGAGCGGTATATGCTGGTCGGTTAACCCTGCTGGTAAGGTAATCACCGAACGAGTATCGCTTTCTGCTTCTGAGCAGGTCGTTGTTGGCTCCCAACGACCGAGTGCTAGTTTCTGCAATGCAAGAGTGCCAGATGCAAATAGCTACCGGGAGGAAAGAACCATCTACACGCTCGGCCAGGCAGTGATCCAACAGGCAACGTACACTTGTGGTGAAAGTGTTTGTGAGCCTCAGGTGAGGTGGATTCGCCCGAGTGTGACCAAATATTTAGAAACGTTTGCTGGTGACCCTCCTCGGGCTGGATCCGCATCTTTAGAAGCTTATGCTGAAGTGCCAGTTGATTTGGCAGTCGGGTCTGTAGCGCAGGACGCAGACAGTAGTCTGGATTTTGCGAGTATCGAAATCGTCAAGCAGCCGCAGACTGGGAGTGTATCGGTTGATGCTGTAAGTGGCGTGATGACTTATACGCCGAGTGGTCAGGCAAGTCGTGATGAGTTCTATTATCGGGTTAAAGATCTTGACGGCAACGTCTCAAATATAGCATCTATCACTGTGTTGATTAATCCACCGATAGCCTCAATTGTAACGAACAGCTCGCCTTTGCAGGGTGATATAGTCACCCTGGATGGCTCGGCCTCAACGGACAATGTTCCAGGTTTGAGCTATGCTTGGCGCCAGACAGGCGGCACGACTGTGACCTTAATTAATTCGAGTAGTGCAATCGCAACCTTCACGGCACCGAACACGGTTGAGACCTTGAGCTTTGAACTGACCGTGACCGATGTCGATGGATTGAAGAACACGACGACGGTGTCGGTGGATGTGACGGGGATCGCGCCAACAGTCACAGCATCGGTATCTAATGTGACCCCGGTACAGGGGGAGCAGGTGACGCTCTCTTCTATCGCTTCAGACAATCTTGGGATAGCGAGTTATTCTTGGTTACAAACCTTTGGCAGTACGGTGACGATAAGCGATCCGACGATAGCGAGTCCGGACTTTATTGCGCCGTCAGTTATTGGTCCTCTGAATTTTACGGTGGTGGTGACAGATGCCGATGGTTTGCAGAGCAGCGCTTCTGTGGTGATGAGTGTCACGGGTATCGCACCGGTGGCAGTGGCATCAGTCTCAAACGTGACGCCATTGCAGGGCGATACTGTAACGTTGAATGGCGCGGCCTCAACCGACAATCTTGGTGTTGTTGCTTATGCCTGGCTTCAGACGGTTGGCACAACGGTTGCGTTGAGTGATGCAAACAGTTCGATCGCGACCTTCACGGCACCGAACACGGTTGAGACCTTGAGTTTTGAGCTGACCGTAACCGATGTCGATGGATTGACGGACACGACGACGTTGTCGGTGGATGTCACGGGTATCGCGCCGGTGGCAGTGGCGACAGTCTCTAATTCAGCCCCCCTGCAGGGTGAGACAGTCGTGCTTGACGGTTCCACCTCAACGGACAACCTCATTGTTTTCAGTTATGTATGGGAACAAGTAGCTGGTCCAGAGGTTACCCTGACCGCGCCAAACGCGGCAACCACAGAGTTTATTACACCCGCAGGTGCTTTACTTGAAGCCCAAAATCTCGAGTTTGAACTGACAGTCACAGACGATTCAGGACTGACAGACACAGTGAGGGTCATTGTCGGGGTGGATCGTGTGTTGCCACTGGATGTTTTTGCGATTCGTGACCTGAGTCTGCGTCATCAATTCGGGCGAGATGTTGTTAGCCCCTTTGGTTTGACGTTCTCCGGCAATGGCATTGGCGTTTATATCGACGACGATAGTAGTGCAAATTTCAGCTATACCGAGACAGCGGACGAAATAGTTATTACCTTCGATTTGCCGGGTTTACTAGAAGCAGAATTCGAGAGTTCCAGTCTTATCGGTGGAGTCCAAAAAGAAGTATTGACGACCAGACGGGTACTCTCTGCGCGCCTGTTTGACGTGGTCAATGGCGTGACCAAAGATAAAGTAACTAGTGACATGACCGTCACCGAAACCCGTTTCAATGTCACCGATAATGCGCTGATTTCGGAAACTCCATTTATTCTATCGAGTGACTTTATCTTTTATGACAGTATTAAAGGGTTGCCGTTCGGTAGCGAGTCAGGGCAAACGCGTTCATTGCTGACAAACATCGCCGCAAAGTTTGATACTCTGAAAGTAGATGCGTTAACGTTTAACGGTGATGGCACTGGCTCCGCTGCTGAAAAGAACGCTAATTTCACCTACGTTGTTGATGCGGCTACTAACAAGATAATTGCGAGCTTTCCTGATCTTCCTGACCAAGATGTCTACACCTATACCCTCGTGGAGAACCGCGATAGTGGCGACTTGGTGTTTGTGGAATATACCTATTCCTCGGGTTGGCAAACCGTAAAAGCCATCGATTCGTTTGTTGATGACCCTTCGGAAGTCTATGTTGCCGGGAATATTGCCGGTCGGTATATCAATCGTGGATCTGAGACCCTGAGCGATGGCACAACGGTTGACTGGGATGACTATTATTTTGTTTTCGCCAATGGCACGGGTTTGGTGGAGTTTCCGATCGTCGATCTTGGCACGGGCGAGATACTGCAGTGGACCACCAGTTCGCTTGGTATCTGCGCCAGTGTTGTGGGTAATGAAATGATATGGGCGAGAACCAGTCAGCCGAATAGCCATTTTCCCGGCAGTGTTATTCCCAGCCAGTCAGTGTGCGCTGGGCTGACTGATTCGGAAATTTCCTTCCAGCGCGAACACAAGTTGTTCGATATCAACACACTTGGTGAACAGCGTACGACAGTGCGCCAGTTAGGAAATACCTGTGGTATCGATCCTGTCAATAACCCACTTTCGCCATGTGACTTCAGTTTGGCAGTTGAAGACTATTATCCCCGGGTAATGGAGCGCGTTAAGTTCCTTGATGGCAACGCTGCTATCGAGCCGATTGTGACATTTCCTGATGCGGCAGACGTTGGCACAATTGGCGATTCGGCGACGGATATTTTCGTGCTGACCAACGACAGCGTCTTTAACCCCATCACAGGAAGCTATGATCCGGTGGCACCCTCGGCGGTCGCCGAAATTTTGATTCTTCAGGATCCGGTGTTTGGCACGGCCACCGTTGAGACTGTTGCTGGTGAAATGGTGATCAGATATAGCCCCGTAACGCCAGATCCAGCAGGGAGTAGTCTCACCACCGACACGATCCAGTATCGCGTGCTGGACCAGGCCGGTAACCAGTCAACCCTTACTACTTTGACGGTAAGTTTCGTGAGTAACGTTACCTACGCGGCGGGCCTCCATGCTGAGTTCTTTGACTATCAATCTGCCCTGTCAGTTATTCCAAACCTGACTGATCGAACGCCAGATGTTGTTCGGGTTGATTCACAAATTAATTACCCGAGTACTTCTGCCGCGTGGGTTGGGTTGCCAACAACTATGCAGGATACTTTCGCCAGTCGGCATACAGGATACTTACAGGTAACGACAGCTGGATCCTACACAATTTATGTGAATTCAGATGATGGTTCACGGGTGAGGTTAAACGGCAGCGAGATTATCAACAACGATGGTGCTCATGGCATGCGAGAAATTTCCCGCACATTAACGCTTGCTGCTGGATATCATCCACTCGAGGTAACTTTCTTTGAAGCTGGAGGCGGTGCAGGATTGGAATTACGCTGGCAAGGCCCAGGCATTAGCAAGCAGATTGTACCAGCCAGTGCTTTATGGAATGACCTTTAGAATGGAGATGGTTTAGCACTGGATAGGTCAGACTTGGCGCTTTACCGCTTCTTTATTGAGTCCATCTGTATACCTTTTGCCTTTCATAGACACCTCTCATAGCTCTACATTTTATTTGGTGTCTAGTAAATTCTGGGAAGTCCACCATTGCATCTGGACTGCCAAGGTGGTGAGAAACCGAGCGAACAGATAGTGGCGAAAGCTGAGATATTCGAGGGTTTTTTCTGACCCGAGGGCCACCAGATCTGGAGCGCTCATATAGTCCGCATACTGTCTCGGCGGCTTGAGAAAAGCGGCTTAGCACAGGCTTAGGCGACATAGCCTGAGTGCCAGCATGGGTGTTGGTGACAGCGACAAAGAGTCATCAGAAATTGGCTTGCGTCCCGTATACTGTCTAGACACTATTGGAGCTGTGCGAATTAGCCTTGGAAGGCGAAGGGCATGACGATTAATGATGCGATGATACTCGCGGGAGGCAACTGATGGCACAGGTAATCGATTTATCCAGGGGCGGGATAGGAGTTTTTGCAGGCCCTGGTCGCGCTAGAAATATCCTGGCGCTTCTGGGCCTGTTGCTGCTGACCGCCTGCAGTTCCAAGCCCTATGCACCGGCGCCGGTGGATGAAATTCGGCCCGGGATACTTCGCGGTTATTTGTCGGTAGCCGATCTGCCCGACAGTCTGGGGTTGTTACCGGCGCCTCCGGCGCTGGGTTCAGCCGCGGAGGCGCAAGACATCTGGCTCAGTGGCATTGACCTGACGTTACAGGGTTCCCCGCGGTGGGCGCTGGCGACTCAGGATGCGGTATATACCTTTCCGGAAGTCGCAGGTACCTTCAGCTGTGCTATCAATGCGCCGATCAATGAGATCGACACCCCCCATACCTATCGAGTGTTACGACGCAGCCTCGTTGATGCCGGTTATTCAACGGCTGTGGCGAAAAATCACTACAAGCGACCAAGGCCTTTTATGGTCAATAGTCAGCCAACCTGTACGCCAGACAGCGAGCTCGCGCTCCGTGATAACGGGTCATACCCGTCGGGGCACACCGCCTTCGGCTGGGCATGGGGCTTGATCTTAAGTGAGCTAGTGCCAAAAAGGACAAATCAGATTATCAAACGTGGCCGTGCTTATGGTGTCAGCCGTATGGTCTGTAATGTCCATTGGAACTCGGATGTGGAGTCGGGGCGTACCATGGCAGCCGCCACCGTCGCCCGCTTGCACGCTGACCCGGTGTTCCAGCTGGATATGGCTGCGGCGAAACAAGAGCTGGCCGAGCTCATCAGCCGCGGCCTGCCACCGAGCCGTGACTGTGCAGTGGAAGCCGCGGCATTGGACTTTACGCCGGTGCTCTAAGCCGGTGCTCTAAGCCAGTACTCCAATCCATTATTCCAATCCATTATTCCAATCCATTATTCCAATCCAGCATTCCAAGAGAAAAGCCGCTAGCTCGGAATACGCACCATCAACTCACGAATGCCGTGAATAAAACTCGAACGTAGATAGACGGGGTCGGCCACGACCTCGATCTTTGGTAGGCGCTTGACGATTTCTTCCCAGAGAACAGTCAATTGCATCTCGCCCAAGCGATTGCCCAGGCAGCGATGAATGCCGAAGCCAAAAGAAAGATGATGTCGCGGGTTGATGCGGTCGATGATAAATTCATCGGGCCTGTCGATCTGGCGCTCATCACGATTGCCGGAGATGTACCACATTACGACCTTGTCACCGGCCTTGATCTGCTTGCCGCCGAGTTCCGTGTCGATCAGCGCGGTGCGACACATATGCGCCACTGGCGACTGCCAACGTATAATTTCTGGGACCATCTTAGGTATCAAGCTTGGATCGCTGAGTAATTTATCGTACTCCGCCGGGTATTGGCTCATAGCCAGTAGCCCGCCAGAGATGGAATTGCGGGTGGTGTCGTTGCCGCCGACGATCAACAGTAGCATGTTGCCCAAAAATTCGTTGGGTGCCATGTTTTTGGTGGACTCGCCCTGGGCCAGCACGGAGATCAAGTCTGTACCTGGCGTGGTCCTGGCAGCCCGCTCTTTCCAGACTGCATCGAAGTACTCGAAACATTTCCAGAGCTCGGCAAAGGCCTGCTCTGGAGTCTCGTAAACGTCTGGATTGCCGATGTTCTCGATGGTGTCGGACCAATGAATGAGCTTGTGTCGATCTTCCTGAGGAATGTCGAACAGGGTGGCCAGCATTTGCCCGGTAAGCTCTACCGAGACGTGCTTGACCCAATTGAAATCTTCATCTCGCGGCAGGCCATCGAGAATTTTGATGGCCCTTTCGCGAATCAGGTCTTGTAGGTCGGCCAGGGCGCGGGATGTAAACATGGGAGCGACGACTTTACGTTGTTCATCGTGGACGGGTGGATCCGCCATAATAAACATAGGTAGATGAAACATCGGATCGGGTTCGCCCGCCTGCCGAGGCCGTCCGCCCATTCGAATGCCGCCTTGATCAATATCCGAAGAGAAGATTTCATGGTGACTGTCGACGTATAGAATGTCGTCGAAGCGGGTCACAGACCAGTAGGGCCCGAACATGCTTTCTGTTGTCAGGTGCACTGGATCCTCCGCCCGTAGGCGGTCGAAATAGGGTTTGAATTTGTCAGCCTCAAACAGTGCCGGATGGCAGGGATCGAGTTGCTCTAAGGGGATGCTCATGGGGTCGACGTTGACATCGATGGCCCAGCGGGCCTGCGCTTCACGATTGCTAATACTGGCGGTTTGCGGATGTTGAGATTTCTCCGACATCATGGATTCCTTGTTTGACTGACTGATAACCTGAATAGTAGAGCAGAATACCGGGACTAGAAAGAGGTAACAGGACCAGCTAGCACCTAGGGTTTGCGGCGCACCGACAGACTGCTGTCGCAGTCCTGAGCACCGTTGATCGCGAAGACGTGGTGCCGCTGCAGGCAGTTCTGATTTAGCATGGCTTGTTGTCGTGGCGCTATTTGGTGATACTCTGCCAGTGAAACGCTGAGCCCCGAACCAGGAAAATGCCATGTTGAAACTCTATGATCACCCGCTGTCGCCCTACTCTCAGAAGGTCAAGATCGCCTTGCTGGAGAAGGGCCTTGATTGCGATATTCTCACGCCGGATGCCTTTGGTACCGGCGCCGCTGGCGGTGAATTTGCCGCCGCGAGTCCGCGTGGTGAAGTCCCCACGCTGATCCATGATGATGTTGAGATTTTCGACTCCACGGTGATCCTTGAATACCTCGAGGATGTTTGGCCACAACCACCACTGTTACCGGCGACGCCGGCTGACCGTGCCCGAGTTCGAATACTGGAAGACGTGATGGATACCCACTACGAAGCAATTATCTGGGGTTTGGCTGAAATTGCTCATTTCGGTCGCGCGCAGGGTGAGTCAGCTGCGGCGATTACGCGCCTGGCCGGTGAGCAAATTCAGCAGTGGAATCGATGGCTGGAGCAGCAACTGGGTGACCGCACCTGGTTTAATGGTGAATCGTTCGGTTGGGGTGATCTTGCGGTAGTGCCTTGTGTGCTTAATGCCGCGAATTATGGCTTCGCGCCGCAGGCCGGTTCAAATCTGGAAGGTTGGTTGCGCCGCGCCGAGCAGGTGCCCAGCGTCGCAGGAGTCATGGCAACGGCCGCAGAGAATGCCTTTGATAGCGCCTCTATCGGCCTGGCAGCGGTCAGAGACGCGTTGGAGGCGGGCTTGTTTAAACGTGAATATCGTGACCATCGTCTCGAATGGATGATTAAAACCGCGGGCCTGGACATCGTCAGTGACGGCTTAGACAAAGGTAATGTGCGATTCACCGCGATATTTGGCGACTGAATCCAGGAACCTGTGCAAGGCTTAAATCTGGGCAGGTGTAGCAATTGCTGGACACAGGGTCCGCTTTTTCAAGGAGCACGAAGTGATGCAGTGTCGAGTGATGATGATACTAACAGTCCTGCTGCTGGCGGCTTGTGGACCCGTACCCGGTGGTTTGTTGGCGGGCACCCGCAGCGCCACACCTGAGAGTTGGCATGACGTGATGGGTGACGCCAAGATCTGCGAGGTTCAGTCACGCCCGGCGAAGCCACATTCGATTCAATTGGCGTGTTTTTTGTTCGAAGATAAGCTCTATGTTCAGTCCCATCGGTGGGTGACTGCACCTTGGTGGCCGGGTACTAGCTGGGCGGTGATCTGGCAGAAGCAGCCGTTGATTACCGTGCGTCTTGATCAATCACTGTATGCCCTTGAGGCGGTGCCCGTTGTCGAGCCTGGTCAGCGAGCAAAGATCCTGCATTTTCGGCAGTATAACTCGCCGCCCGATGGTATTGTGGTATTCCAATTACGGCGTTTATCCGGTGAATCTGGCGCGTAACAGCGCCGAGTTACTTGAATTTATTGATTGATTTAAAAGAGGTGAGTCCTATGCATTTGTACACAATGAGCGCGTCTCCCAACGGGCGTCGAGTGGCGGTCGTGATGAAAGAAAAGGGTATCGAGATACCCACCACCGAGATCGATCTGCGCGGTGGTGAAAATCTTGGCGTCGAGTTCAAGGCGAAGAATCCCGTTGCTCGAGTGCCGGTGCTCGAGACCAATACCGGCGCCTTCATTGCTGAAACTGTTGCGATTTCCCGATACCTGGAGTCTTTAGTGCCGCAGCCGAACTTGTTTGGTCAGTCAGGCGAGGAGCAGGCCATCATCGAGATGTGGAACCGGCGCGCCGAAATCAGCTTAATGATACCCGTGGCCCAGGCGTTTCGAAATCTCACCGGGATCTTCAAAGACCGGGAGAAAATTTCGAAAGAATGGGGCGAGATCAGCGCCGAGGTTGCCCGGAATGCGATGCCCATGTTTGAGACACAACTTGAACAGACGGAATATTTAGCCGGCGATCAATTTTCAATCGCTGATATCACGCTGGCACTGACCCTGACTTTCGCTAAAGCGGTTGGCCAGGATTTATTCCAGACGCCGGCAGTCATCACCTGGCACGAAAAGGTCTCTGCGCGCGCGAGCTTCAACTAGGCCGCGCTTATTGCGCATTTCTTTAAGCAGTCTGATAATTTTACACTGGAGGCACCGATGCCTGCGTTTGATACCGATCTAATTATTTGTGGCGAGTTTCGTCACCCTCGACAGATGCTGGATAACCAGACTTACGATGGGCATGTGTCTATTCATGACGACAAGATGGCCGCTGACCTTGGTTTTACGGGCGCGCCGATCGAAGGTCCAACCCACTTCAGTCAATTTGTGCCGCTGTTAGCTGAGATATTTGGCGATGCCTGGTTTGAGTCAGGTTGCATCAGTTCTCATTACTTGAATATGGTTATTGAAGGCGAAGAGGTCAGGGCCTTCGCCGCGCGCCCAGCCGCGGGGGCAACGATCACCCGCATCTGGGCAGAAAAGCGTGACGGCACGCCGGTGCTGACAGGCACTGCCAGTATCGGCCCCGATCATCCGGCCTCTGAGCTGGACCTGCGCCGTGCAAAGCTACGCCCGGCAGAGCAGTTGGTGATTCTGTCCGAGCTGCATGTGGGGCAGAAGGGACTGGTGGCAGAATCTGCCATGATGGATTTCGACCAGAATATGGGCGACCTTTATCCGTTCTCGCTCAACGAAAAGTTGGCCAAAATTACTGAGCTATCACCGTGGTACACGGCCGAACACGGCGCCAGCTCACCCTGGGGCAGAGCGATCATCCCCTTGGAAATGCTCAGCGTACTGACCCAGTACACTTCACGTGAAGCTGGGTTTCGGATGAAGGGTCCTGCCGTTGGGTTGTTTGCCGATCAGGAAATCAAGATGATCAAGGGGCCGCTGTTCGTGAACCAGTCTTATCGACTAGAACGTGAGATCGTTTGTCTCAGCGAGAGTCGCCGAGTTGAGTCTAACTGGATCATGACATCGGTGTACGACAACGACACCAATGAACTGGTTGCCGAGTGTCTATTGAATTCGGCGACGTTGAAAGACTCTTACGCGAATTATGCGCAGGATGCTGCCGCATTGGGTAAAACACTCGCATCGTAAAATAGGATTCCAGTAGGGGGAAGAAGATGAGTTTAACCTTGCTATACAACGACCAGATTCGCCAAGTCGCGAGTCGAGAGGTTGGGAATGACACCTGGATTCCGGCGGCGGAGTTGGCGGCCCTGACAGGGTTTGAGTTTAAGCCGGAAGGCGCCTGTTATGGCGACGTCTGCATCCCGCTGCTGCCGGCGCAAGGCGAAGCCATCCATACCGATGGCGAAGTGAATTTGCAGGCCGTTGCGGCAAAGTTGGGGCAAGGGCTGGTGCAGGATGACGACGTGATCAGCTTGGGTCCCATTGCTGCGGTTCGACAGCGCTTTGCGCAAGGTCAGGCGCCGGATTTCGATCTGGTGGATCGAGAAGGTCAGCCCGTTAGCTTGTCCCTGTTTGCCGATAAAAAAGTCATATTAATGACCTGGGCTTCCTGGTGAGGATGCCGCTTTGATCTGTCAGGTTGGCAGACAATCTATGAAGAATTTGCAGACCAAGGCCTTGTGGTCATCGGTGTCGCTGAGGATACCGGCGGTGAAGCCGCCGCCGGGCAGTTTATTGACGCGGCCAACAGTACCTATGTGCAACTGATCGACGAATCCCATACCATCAGCTCCTTGTATAATCTGGTGAATGTACCTTCGACAGTCTGGATTGACGAGCAGCAGCAGATCGTTCGAATTGATGAAGGCAGTTATGCTGAGAAGCATGAAATGCCCGGTATTTCCTTCGGTCGAGACGACTATGTCACGCTAGTGCGTGACTGGATGGAGAAGGGGGCAGACAGCGCCTACGTCAAAGACCCCTTAGCGCAACAGCATTTGCGTGTGCCGACCCAAGATGAAGGGCTTGCCGAGGCGAACTTTAAACTGGGGGTTTATTTCCAGCAACACGGCCAAAGAGCTAAGGCCACTCAGTATATGGATGAGGCCGGCAGGCTGAATCCGGCCAGCTGGAACTACCATCGGCAAAACTGGATCTTTGACGGTGAAGACCAGGCCCGCAGTAACTGGCAACAGCGAGTCGCTGCTCGAGCTGGCAATCATTACTATCAGCCCATTGCGGGGGTTGATGACCTGACCTGAGCTCGTCAGCTGAATTCAACGTGAGGCGCAAAATCACCAGGAGAACTTGAATGTCGAATCGAATGAATGGCCAATGGCTGCTGGCCTCGCGGCCACAAGGCATGGTCAAGGAAAGTGACTTCGAATACGTTAGAACCCCCGTGCGGGAAATACAGGCGGGTGAATTTTTGATTCGTAATCTCTATTTGGCGTTTGAACCTGCCATGCGTGGCTGGATCAACCCAGAAGAAAGTTATGTTCCACCGGTACAAATTGGCGAGGTCATGCGCTCTGCCACAGTGGGTCAGGTGATCGAGTCACAGCACCCGGACTATGTCATTGGCGACTATGTCTCTGGCACTTTGGGCTGGCAGGAATATGCGATTAACGACGGCCAGCCAGGCATGATGGGAGCAGTGAGTAAAATTCCGGCAGGTGTACCACCGATCCTGTCGCTCAGTGCCCTCGGTGCAACGGGCCTGACGGCTTATTTCGGGATGCTCGATATTGGCAAGCCTCAGGCTGGCGATGTGGTGGTAGTCTCAGGCGCAGCCGGTGCGACAGGTTCCGTCGCCGGGCAGATTGCTCGAATTAAGGGTGCAAGCAGAGTCGTGGGTATCGCCGGCGGTCAGCAGAAATGCGACTGGCTAGTGAATGAGCTGGGCTTTGATGTCGCGATAGATTACAAACATGAAGATGTTCAGCAGCGTCTGCGCGAGGAGTGTCCGGCGGGCATTAATGTGTTTTTTGATAATGTCGGCGGTGAGATTCTGGATAGTGCGTTGCTCAACATGGCGCAAAATGGTCGCATCGTGTTATGCGGCGGCATATCGGCCTACAACGAAACCGAGTTGCCGGCGGGGCCAAGAAACTACATGCAACTGGTTATCCGTCGCTGCACCATGCAGGGTTTTATTGTCATTGATTACCTGGCTCAGGCGGGTCAGGCGATTGCGGAATTGTCAGGTTGGATTGCCTCCGGTGAGCTCAAGCATGCCGAAGATGTTCAGCACGGCATCGAAAATACGCCGAAAACATTTATGCGCTTGTTTGAGGGTAAAAATGTTGGCAAGCAACTGTTAAAGATCGCTGACGCGCCGATTAGTTAGGCCTCGTCATAGCCGTTGCGTGTAATACTCTCGACGCGACGTTCGGTGAAGTCGGCGTGAGAAATCCACAGATCCTGATGCAGGAATCCCCAGTCTCGGATAGTCGGCCCGGTAAACACCATCGACCAGGTGTTGGCCGTGACTTCGGCGATATAGTGCAGGTCGGTGGCCTGCCGGGTATAGATATCGCCAGCAACGTGGGTGATAGGGCCGCTGGGGGTCATTTCCGTGTAGCCGCCGCTGAGAATGATCGATTTGAAGTGCCAGGGATGGTCATGTAGGACGGGATAATCTGGCGCCAAAATATGATGTAGGTACTGGTTTTCGCCCTTGCCCCGTGGCTTGACGCACCAGCGATGCAGGTATCCCACCAGTTCTAGATCAGCCTGCCGCTGTGGCTGAAAAATAGATTGTTGTGGCCCTGGGCGTGGCTGTTCTTGGTCGTTTTTTTGGGTCATTTTAAACCTGATTGAATTCATTAGATCGAGTTGGCAGCGCTCGAAAATTGATACAGTCCCTGTACTTCGCGAATCCCGGTGGTTGTCAGGATAGCTTCGCCTCTGCAGGCTAGTGACGCCGCAAACTGAAATACTTCCTCACCAAACGCAATGGCTGACAGCAAGCCGCTATTCTCGCCGTTTATCATCCGTAGATCAATTTTTGAATAAGCGTCAGGGGGGCTAGGGCAAGCCCCGGACTCTGTTTGAGTTCGCTACGATTGAATTCACTACGATTGAATTCACTGCGATTGAATTCACCGGGCTTGAATTCGCCGCTGCTGAAATCTTGGTGATGACCAAGCCAGACGATACCAAGGATTATAGAGCGAGAGTTTCCCGTCGCTGTCAGTTAATAACCTTAGCGGGAGCGTGCATGAGTCCCAGATAAACGTTGGCGTGCGCTGCTGACGAGACGATTTAGTTGAGAGTTTGCAGGTGGTTTGAGGCAGGTCAAGAGCGCGGTAGCGGGGTATGTTAAAACGCCCGCATGTATATACTCGCGTTGGTTAGCCTGATTTTCTTCGGTGTTAAGCTGCTCCAGTCAGGGATTGACCGGGATAGCACTCTGCGCCAGAGCGTTGGTGTACTCGTGTTGCTGATGACGGCTGGGTTGTTCGTTCTGATGGATATCTGGGGCGAGTGGCTCTGGTTTGTCAGTCAAGGGTATGAATCTCGTTTCTGGCGGCTATTGCTGGCCCAAGTCGCCGCTGTGTTGGGTGGCGGATTATTGGCTGGCGGTATGGGTTTTCTTCTGGCCTTGTATGCTGGCACGCATTTACGTCGGCTAGTGGCCAGCATTGGCGTGCTGGCAGGGGTTGTCTGGGGGTTGCAGCATTATCAGCTACTCCTGTTGTTTATCTATGGTGTCCCTACCGATACGGTCGAACCGATATTACAACTGCAGACCAGCTTCTATCTGTTCACGCTACCGCTACTTGATAGTGTCTTTTGGTTGCTGTTATTGGTTGCATCGGTGGCTTTGATGGCCGCCTTGTGGGTCTGGGAGTTCGGTGGCGCCATTCGGTTTCGTCATGTGGTAGAGACGCAAGGACACCCACTGGTGTTGCCCATGGCCAACGCGGGCTTTGCCTGGGTGCTTGGTGCCGGTATGGTGCTGGGGGTGTTTCATCTGCTGTATTCAGCTTGGGGCGTGGTTCAAGGTCCGGGTTGGGTCGATGTTCATGTGTTGTACCCCGCTTTATTGATTGTCACGTCGGGCTATGTGCTCGTGGGTTTGCTGCCCTTGTTCGGCGGTTTTAGGCGGTCCATGAGTCAGAAGCTGGACCACTGGCTGGCAGTACGTAGGTCGGCAATTGCAGCGATGGCGGTGGTCTGGTCGAGTATTGCACTGATCAGTCTCCTGGTGTTGGTTGTGGTGCCGGTCCTGGTGCAATGGTTGGTGGTTAAGCCCAACGAAATCACCTTTGAAAAGCCTTATATCGCCAACAATATTGACTTTACTCGGCAAGGTTTTCGACTGGATAAAATTGAAGCCAAGGCGTTTACCGCCTCCGAATCATTTGATCGAAAAACGATCGAGAATAACCGAAATCTATTGTCAGAAGTTCGTCTCTGGGACTGGCGTGCACTCGATGCGGTGTATCGCCAGTTTCAAGAAATTCGTCTGTATTATGAATTCGTCGATGTCGATATTGATCGTTATACTATTGGCGATCGCTATCGGCAGGTGATGGTCTCGGCCAGAGAATTGGCTCAGGATAACCTGCCGCCCCAGAGTCAGACATTCGTTAACAAACGCATTAAGTATACCCATGGATACGGTTACACCGCTGCGGCTGTGAGTGATTTTACAGCGCAAGGCTTACCGAACCTGTTGGTTAAGGATATCCCGCCAGTAGCCAGTGTCATGGAGTTGGCGGTAACCCGGCCCGAAATTTACTATGGCGAATTGACGACCGAACCGGTGATCGTCAATACCCAGGAAGCAGAATTTGACTACCCAAGCGGTGATAACAATGTTTACACACGTTATGAGGGTGAAGGTGGGGTCCGTTTAAGTAATTTTTGGCGAAAATTATTGTTTGGTTGGAAATTTGACGGCAGTGTATTTCTGTTTTCAAGTTATCCGACGGCTGAGAGTCGAGTATTGTTTCATCGGCAAATATCTAAACGCGTTGAGCGTCTGGCGCCTTTTTTGACCTTCGATGCTGACCCCTACATTGTCGCCCATGAGGGTCGTCTTGTTTGGATTATCGACGGCTATACAACGTCCGATTATTACCCCTATAGCCAGGCGTTCGATTCCCGCGGTGAAGGTCGACGGACCATTCAAAGCCTAGATCGCGTGAATTATGTGCGAAACTCCGTCAAAGCCGTGGTCGACGCTTATAGCGGTAAAGTCGACTATTATGTCTTTGATGACGATGATCCGATTATCCAAACCTGGGCTCAGGTGTTCCCCGGCTTATTGAAGCCAAAAGCAGATATGCCGCAAGGGTTGCGCGAGCATGTTCGGTATCCCAATGACTTTTTGCTGGTGCAGGGCTTGATCTATAGTCAGTACCATATGTCCGACCCAGAGGTATTTTATAACCAGGAAGACTTGTGGGTCAGGGCGACGGAAAAGCACTATAAGAAGATCGTGCCAGTGGAACCTTACTATGTGATGTGGGAGTTACCAGGCTCTGATCGGGCTGAGTTCGTTGTCATACTGCCCTTTACGCCAAAGAACAAGCAGGTGCTGATTGGTTGGATCGCGGGCTTATCGGATGGTGATAATTATGGACGTTTACTCGCCTATAATTTTCCCAAAGATAAGCGAATGCTCGGTCCTCAGCAGGTGGAAACTAAGATTGATCAGGACCCCTTTCTCTCTGGCCAGTTAACCCTCTGGGATCAGCAGGGTTCGGAGGTGATTCGCGGTAATGTGTTGGCGATACCAGTGGATAATTCGCTGCTCTATGTGGAGCCCATCTATTTACAGGCAGAAACTGCCGCATATCCTGAGTTGCGGTTGGTGGCGGTGATGTACGGCGATCAACTTAGCTACGCCACGACGTTTGATCAGGCCCTTGAAGGACTAGTGACCGCGAATCGCGGGGTGGTTGTGGGCGATCAAACCCTGCCTGCTATCGCACTGCAGGCAGCAGCGGCCTTTAAGGGCTATCTGTCGGCACAGGGCAAGGGGGAATTCAAGCAGGCAGCTGAGTATCTGCAGGCACTCAGCGATGACCTCGAGCGATTGGTTGAGCAGGGGTTAATAGAAGACGATCGAAGGTAGTAGGGGACGCGGCTTATCTCGGCCAAGCCGATTGTCTCGCGATGTTGAGCGGGTCGTTTGATAGCTGCGCGTAAAGAGCTGCCTGTAAAGAGCTGCGTGTAAAGAGCGGCGTGTAATAGCGGCAATAGTCATTCTGCGCTAGGCGCCAGGCGCCTCAGCACAGAGTGGGTCTATCAGGCGTCTTCTTCTTCTGTCTCGACAATGCCCAGCAGTTCGTTGTCTAGCTTGGGCGGCGTAACCAGTGATTCCTTATCGTCAACCAAGGCTTTAAGCTGATCATACTGGGTGTCGCAATAGGCTTGTAATGCCTTGTAACCCTCGATCAGTTTCTCGATTTTGGCGCTGTCTGCTTTGGCTTCTTTTGTGAGGTCGCTTTTAGCCTTCTTAACAACCTTAAGCTCCTCTTCCGCACGCTGGCGTGCAGTGGTTTCGTCGAACTTTTTCTTGTTTAGCGCTTTGAGCTTTTTAGTCACATTCTGTGGCGTATCACCGAGCTGTGTGTTGATCGTCTTGAGCGCTTTGGTTTTCTCTTCCAGCTGAGTTTTGAGTATGGTGCTTTCATCTGCAGCCGACTTTTTTGTGGTCTCAAGCAGAGCGTCAACTTTTTCTTTCTCGGCAGTCAGTTCTTTAAACTCAGCTTCCAGTCTGAGTCTCGCATTCTCTGTTACAAGTCGCTTTTTCTCGATGTCAGCGATGGCGAGTTTGTTTTTTTCTTCACCCGCACTAACGAGTGTTTGCGCATCTTGTATCCGTTTGACGCCAGCATCCAATGCAGCTTTGAGTTCTTCATCGGCGCAGTCTGGATCGAGAGACAGTGCTTCAGTAACAGTATGAATCAACATTTGATTGTGTATGGCGAGTTCTTTCCAGACGTCCAAGGTTATTGCGGGTTGTGCCACTTAATTCTCCAGATGGGTTGTTCAAAAAGTAGGGTGCTATTGTGCAGGCGCTATTAATGGGGTTTTCTGCTCAGATTTCAAGGTATTTTACCCTTATTCGCCGAAGAAATAGTGACTTATGGCGACAAATAGTTGAATTATCTGCTGAATGATCCGTTCTACGCTAAAAATACCTGTTGTTAGAGTGCTGCGCTGAGATTCCTGAGCGCAATGCTGGCATGCTAGCGATGAAAGCTAGGCTGGTTGCCTAGCCATAAACCTCAGGAGCAAGCGATGAAAGTGGATGCCAGTATTAACGGGAAATTGCGCGGCGTGGCAGCGGAAACCCAGCGCCTTGAGGCGATGGGGTACGATGGGGTTCGGGTTGCCGAGCTTAACCATGATCCGTTCCTGGCGTTGACGCTCGCGGCGGAGCACTCGCAGTCTGTGGATTTAGTGACTTCGGTTGCGGTGGCATTTTCACGCAATCCTATGACGATGGCGATGTTGGCTCATGACCTGAATGCGTTTTCAGGTGGTCGCCTGGTGCTTGGTCTTGGCTCGCAAGTCAAACCTCATATTGAGCGTCGTTTTAGTATGCCCTGGCACAAGGCGGCACAGCAAATGCGCGAGTTTATCGAGGCAATGCACGCGATTTATGATTGCTGGTATGAGGGTCGGCGATTAGATTTCGTGAGTGAGTTTTACACTCACAACTTGATGCCATCGACATTCATCCCGGAAGATTTGCAGGCGGGTCGTCCCAGAATCAATTTGTCGGCGACTGGGCCGCTTATGACTCGTGTCGCTGCTGAGGTGGCCGATGGCATGATTATGCATCCATTTTCATCAGAAAAATATATTCGTGAAGTCACGTTGCCCGCCATCGAGGAAGGATTGCGACGCAGTGGTCGAACCTTGGATGAATTCGAGTTGGACTATGCGCCGATCATCGCGACCGGTGTTGATGAAGCGTCTATTCAGCGGGCGATTGATGTCGCTCGAGATAGAATTGCCTTCTATGGTTCAACCGAAGCTTATCGTCCAGTGCTGGAGGTTCACGGCTGGGGTGATCTACAGATGGAGCTCAATCAACTGAATAAACGTCGTCAGCCGGCTGAGATGGCGGCGCTGATCAGCGATGAAATTCTGCATACTATCGCCATCGTTGGAACGCCGACGGAGGTGATTGATGCGATGAAGTCACGCCTTGGCGGTATCATCAAACGCACGGGTTTCCAGGTGCCCTCGATGGCCGACGATGAACAAACTGAGCTTATTGCGCGCTTGAAATCCTAATGCTGCTGAGGTTGTTTGGTGATACGCGGTTAAATCGCCTCTGACGGTCGAATTATGCAGGCCAAACGCCTAGAATGCGCGTCAATTAGTGTTAATTTTATTTAATATTTGAACTAGAGAGGCTGATGCCGTGAGTGAAGTCGTGCAATTGAGTTCCGCCGAGAAAGCCCTATTTCGGGAAAGTTTGGTCAAGTTTTTAGACGCCGAAGTTGAGCCGGATTACGAAAAATGGGAGAAGGCTGAAATATGGCCTCGTGAGCTCTGGAACAAACTGGGTGAGAATGGTTTTTTGTGTGTTGACCTACCCTCAGAATACGGTGGCTTCGACGCCTCATTTGAGCTCAGTTGCGTCGTTGTTGAGGAAATTTCGCGGCTTGGCTACGGTGCCTTGGCTTCTGCGGTATCCGTGCATTCCGATATTGTTGCGCCCTATATTTTGCATTTGGGCACGGAGCAGCAAAAACTCCATTGGTTGCCAAAGATGGCCAGTGGTGAATGTGTTGGCGCCATCGGCATGACAGAGCCTGGTGCTGGCAGCGACTTGCAAGGCATGAAGACCAGTGCCGTGAAAGACGGTGATGAGTACGTGGTCAACGGCCAGAAAACCTTTATTACCAATGGCCAACATTGCGATGTCATCGTTTTGGCGGTGAAGACTGACCCTACCCAGGGTGCCAGAGGTATGACACTGTTTACTGTTGATGCCCAATTGACCGGTTTTCAACGCGGCCGGAATTTGGAGAAGATGGGCCTGCATTCCGGTGATACCTCCGAATTATTTTTCCAGGATATGCGCGTACCAGCCGACCAGATACTCGGTGGTGAAGGTAAAGGCTTTGCAAATCTGATGAACGAGTTACCGCGAGAGCGATTGATTCTGGGTGTTGGCTGTGTGGCTGCGGCGGAAGGTATGCTGGACTCGACGATTGAGTATACGCTAGAGCGTAAGGCCTTCGGGGAGCCAATCTCACGTTTTCAAAATACACGCTATGTGTTGGCTGACATGAAGACCGAAATTGAGTTGAATAAAGCCTTGGCGGAGAAGTATGTTGCCCGCTATATCAATGGTGAATTGACTCCTGCCGAGGCTTCCATGTGTAAATTGGCTGCCAGTGAGATGCAAGGTCGCGTAGCTGACAGGTGCGTACAACTCTTTGGCGGCTATGGCTATATGCGCGAGTATAAAATTTCTAGAGCCTATGTTGATGCCCGCATTCAACGTATTTACGGCGGCACATCAGAAATTATGAAAGAGTTGATTTCCCGTAGTCTGGTGGGTCGTTAGAGTCGCCAATTGAAGGTGAAAGCTAGAAGGTAGAAGCTCAACATACACCGATTCATGGATGAATCGGTGGCGCAGCGGCTTAGGAGACAGTCATGCCACGCTACGACTATTTTTGTGACGCCAACGGCGAAGTCGTTGAGGTGACTCACCCTATGAGTCAAAAGCTGCAAACCTGGGGAGAAGTTTGTGCCAATAGTGGTCATGCCTTGGGCGCCGTTGACAAGTCAGAGTTGGTCAGTCGAATCATTACTCGTGCCCCGATGGCGAATACGCCAATCGGTAACAGCGGCTTGAAAAACCTAGGATTTACCAAGTTGGTTAAGCGAGATAATGGTGTTTATGAAAATGTTACTCGCTCCGGCACAGAGCAGCGCTATATGACCTCGGGTGATAAGGCCTCCGCGCCACACCTACACAAGAAGCACAGTGAGTGACGCCCCTGCCTAGTCGGGGGCACCTAGCCGGGGGCACCTAGTCGGGGGCACCTAGTCGGGGGCGCCTAGTCGGGGGCGCCTAGTCGGGGGCGCCTAGCCGGGGGCACCTAGCCGGGGGCACCTAGCCGGGGGCACCTAGCCGGGGGCGCCTAGCCGCCATTGCTGGCGGTTGCCGAGACGGGGTGAGATTCTTGTTTGATCAGATAATCTACGACCTCAAGCATCCGCTTTGGACCGACTTCGCGGTTAACGCTAACCAGATACTTGCCGTTCACAACGAGGCTGGGGATTGTCACGATCTTGAGTTGGCGATTCAGATTATCTGCATTCGCCAGGCGGCGTTGAATGTTCACTGAGTTAAATGCGGTTAAAAATTCGGCGCGGGTTGTCCCTTTGCCGTCAAACCAATCGGCGATTTCCTCCGCTGATCTGAAATTGTTACCCAGTTGATGAATCTCGATAAAGAACCGTTTGTGCATCTCCGTGAGGAGATTTAGATCCAACATGGTGTAATAGGTTTGGGCGAGTAAGCGCCAGGATTCGCCTGCCACGGTCGGGTTGCGTACTAAATTAACTCCGTCTCCACGAGCCTCTAGCCAGTCATCGAGCAAAGGGTCGAAGTTGTAGCAGTGAATACAACCATAAGAGAAAAATTCCATGATTTCGGCTTTATCGCCACGGGTACGGCGCGGTTGCTCGATGACCTGGTAATGCTTGCCCTCGATAAACTCACCACCCGGCGCGTCCGCCACGATGGTCGTCAGGGCGTAGCCGACGACTGCCAGTGCCGCCAGACCCACAAGGCCAAAGAAGAGCTTCTGTATTGTCACAATTTTTTTGCTGCGCTTGGCCATTGGGCGTGGCTCCTGTTGGTCGGTGATTCATGAAGTATACCCATTAGTCGGGCTCATGGTGAGACCCGCGTGAATTGTGTACCATGTTGGCCATTATAAAAATCCGACTTACAAATAATAGGAAGGGGAATTGATCATGACCAGAATGCCTGCGTTAAGTCTGGCCGCCGTGCCCGGTCGTCGAAAAGCAACAATTGAACTAGCGGTTGAAATTGAGAAGCGTGGTTTCAGCGGGATTTTCGCCCCGAGTATGGGCGATTCCATGGCCCTCTGCGAGGCCTTGGCATTCGCCACGAATGAGATCATCTTTGGTACCAGTATTATGCCGATCTATTTCCGCCAAGTGGCTGACTTTGCCCAAACCGCATCCTTTATCCATGAAGTATCAGATGGCCGGTTTCGCTTCGGTATTGGTGTCAGTCATGAGCCTGCCTTGCGATCTCGAGGTATTTCAGCGGGTAAGCCCCTGACCGACACGCGCAATTTTGTGGAAGAGTTACGTGCAGTACCCCGGGTTGGCGAGTTACCACCCATTGTCCTTGCGACCTTGCGAAAGAAGATGATTGGGCTGTCTGAGGATATTGGCCAGGGCATGGTGTTTGCGAATGGCGCTCGATCCCATATGGCTGAGTCGCTGACGGCGGTGTCGGCGACGGCCAGAAGCAGTGATGAGTTTTTTATTGGCGATATGATCCCGACTTGTATCAGCGATGACCTTGAGGCTGCCAAGGCGGTGAATCGAAAGACGCTGACCTCCTATGCCATGTTGCCAAATTACCGGAATTATTGGAAAGAGGCGGGTTACGAAGATGAAATGAATGGCATCGAAGCCGCTATCGAAGCTGGTGATCGAGATCGAATCCCACACTTTCTCACTGATCAATGGTTGGCCGACACGACCCTGTTCGGCACCGCCACTCAGGTTAGAGACGGGATTGAAGCCTGGTTTGATGCGGGGATCAAGACTCCCATCTTGGTGCCCTCGTCGGCCAAGGGTGGACAGATGGTCGCATTTGAAGAGATGTTAGCCATCTTCTAGGGAAAGTGAGTTTGCTGCCCGCTGGTCATGAACCTAGCGAGCAGCAGTCTCGACCACTCAAGTTCAAGTCTGAAGCCTATTTTGCGCATCTTTGATCATGCGTGCTTCGGCCTTGCCCACGCTCAGATTAATGGGGGAGACGGTATTCTCCAGGCCAAGCTCTTCCAGCGTGACTCAGGCTTTGTGACCATTGGGCGTGCCCGATGTGTCGCGTTCGATCATCCGATTGTCGAGGCCTTGGTTTTCATAAAAATACCCAGTAGATGACCGGCAATGACGAAGCTGGTGAAGTGATAAATACTTAACCAGATTTGCCAGTTAATGGGTGCTGACCACCAGACGATATTGCCGCCGTCGATCAGCAGCACGGCAGCAGCGCCGGCAACCAGTGAGGTTCTGGCGAAATCTCGGAACGCAGTGGCGCGAGTTATTTTGAACAGACCAGCCAATAGGCAGACGAACAAGAGATTCAAGACCAGCCCCCTGACCATGACGGCAGGGTCGAAGGCGGGCTTGCCGTCAATATCTATATGTACAAAACCTACGGGGCCCTGTTCAGTGAGTTTGATCAAGTCAGTCTCACTGTTTTGCCGCCCGGGGATATAGTAGCTCCCTGAGCTAGGAAAATGTGATTTAAGCATAGCTTGGGCGGCGACGTCATCGGAGGTTTGCTGCAAGGCGTCGTAGGGCAGGGTATTGACCTCCCAGAACAAAAAGCCATAGATAAAAATGACAAGGGTGGTGGTGATCACGCCAACGACGGTTCTATTCATGTCGGTCTCCTTGGGTCAACAAACCAGTGTTCGGCGCCAGCGTCAGACTCTCTCAAGAGGCCTGAGCGCTGCGCTCACATTGCCGACATGCGCCTTACTTCGCCCGGCAAGGTGGTGTTTTGCTCGTTAGAATGCCACTTCGCGACTGATGATTTTATCGTAAAAGTCTGTGTCTAACCTGGCGTAGCAAGTCGTGCCAGGTTTCAGTACCAGCAAATCATCATCAACTCGGTCGAGGTGATAGGCTTCGGCGCGCAGGTCATTTTTCTGGAGCTTGTGGGTCGTGGTTGTGGGCAGTTCTTTTAACACGCGAAGAAAGAGTGGCCGAGCATAGCTGGGTAGATTCTTGACGATGTGCTCCGACAGTGACGCCAGATCGATATTGCCAGGATTGACGCCTTCGTTGAGTACGATGGCGGCCATGCCGGCGCGGCCATCGGCGCCAGGGATTTCGACGCCATAGATGTTGGAGAATACGACATCTGGGTGGTCGTTGATAATTTCTGCGATCTCATTGGTGGATACGTTTTCACTCTTCCAACGGAAGGTATCGCCAACCCGATCGACAAATTGATAGTGCTTTTGACCAAAGGCAAAGCCGACATCCACGGTTTTCATCAGGTCGCCGCTGTTAAAGTACTGGTCGCCCGCCGCAAGCACATCGTTCAGGAGTTTCTTTGCCGACGCCTCGGCATCGGTATAGCCATCAAATTTCGATTTATCTGTCACTTGGATCAATAAAAGACCCGTCTCGCCGTTCCCGACCTCAATGCAATGGCCGTCTTTGTCACGCAGTATTTCGTCAGCGGCGACATCATATTTGACCAGTTTGACCGGTACGCTGCTGAGGCCGACGGTGCAGGTCTTGTTAAACACGTTGGCAAAGCCGCCGTTGCCTTCGCTTGCCGCGTAGAATTCACCGATCCGTTCGATGTTGAAACGCGACTGGAAAGCCTCCCATATGTCTGGGCGAAGACCATTACCAATAATGGCTCTAATAGGGTTCTGCGCGTCGTTAGTCTGTGCTGGTCGGCTCATCAAGTAGCGAATAAATTCACCGATATAGACGAAGCAGGTACATTGATAGCGGCGAATATCGTCCCAGAAAGCGCTAACCGACAGGCGCCTCTTGATGACCGTTGACGCGCCTACCTGAAAGGTCGCCATGAGACCTATCATCAGGCCGGTGCCGTGATACAGGGGTAAACAGTTATACATCCGATCCTGGCGATTGATTCGCATCACTGACTTGGAAGACAAATCGGCCGCGAACAAGGCCCGTTTATAGGACACAATGGCCGCTTTGGGTAAGCCGGTGGTGCCAGACGTGAAGACGTAAAACGCCTTGTCGCCTAGTCTGATATTGGCCGCTGCCACGGGATCGGGGGTGTCATCGGCGGCATCTTTGCAACTCAAATTCACAGCCCAGACAGGTGCCTTCGAAGCGCCGGTATCACTGACAAATAAATAGTCTCTGCCGTCCTGCAGTTCCAGATCACCACGAATTTCTGCCAGAGCTTCGGTCAATTCCTCGCCAAAGATACATTTTTTAGACTGAATCAAGCTGATGCAGTGGGTCAGTGGTTTGAGGGTCAGGTTGGTGTTGATGAGTCCGCCAATGGCGCCCAACTTCGTTACGCCAAGCAGCGCGACAACAAACTCAATCCGGTTTTGCATGAAAATACTGACGCAATCACCATGCTCGACACCCTGAGATTTGAGTATTTGTGCAACCCGATTGGCCCTTGAGTTCAACGCCTGCCAGGTAACGACCTCGTTTTCGCATAACAGCGCGATGTCCTGAGGGTGTGTTTGGGCGTGTTGTTGAACCAATAGTGCCAGCGAGCCAATCTGATCATCTTGCGGATTCGATTGAGTGACCGTACCCAGTATGACCTTGAGATCACCAAAAAAGTTTGAAATTACGCCCATGTGTCTTGGCTTCTTGTGGAGTCGTGTGGCGCAAAAATAGCACAAAGACAGACCGTGCCACCAGACATTCGGTGTATCTGGCTGGAAATGGTTCGAATTCATTTTGTTCTTTATTTTCTTTGTTGCTCGCCGCCATAGCATTACCGTTCAACTTTGGCGCCCATCATGCGAAGGTTGACCCCGGGCTATCTTCTGTAAATTTGAGGGTCAGATGTCGAAAAACCACTATAGACAGGTTGTTTGGGGCGGGCTTTCTAGGGTGTTTTTGACAAAACCTGAAAAACTTATTCACAATCTGACCCGAGTTGGCAAAACTCGAGCAGTGATCATGATTGTTCTCAATTATTTCAGATTGTGCGCGTAAGTCGTTGATATTAATCGACCCGCCACGACCTGTATAAAAAACGCACAATCTCGTTGCGACTGGTTTTTAGCCCTTAAAACCGTGATAGCAGAAGTTATCACCAGACTTATCCACAGAAATTGTGGAAAACTTTTGTCATTCATGAATTCCATCTTCCGCGCAATCTAAATCGCCTGTTAATTTACTTTTAAATAACGATTCGCAGGGATTCTGGTTGGCGAGGTCGGTGCCAAAATCAGTGGAGCGATGTTGGGTATTGCCAATGGCTTAGCCTGAGTGGTTTGATAGCCACGGTCTAGGCGAGGCAGGCTGACGTGTTTGGTGCGAAGTTAGCCCGGTAGGTCAGCCCGTTAGCGAAACATTCATTATGATGGTAAAAAAATTATGTCCACAGAGATTCACGGGTATTGCGATCCCCGATTTGAAAATGTCAGAGACGTACTCGCTGCCAGTATAGAGTCTGGCGCTGATCTAGGAGCTTCCTTCGCGGCCACCGTTGATGGTGAGACGGTGGTCGATCTCTGGGGCGGGCACCAGGATGAGGCGAAACAGAGACCCTGGGAGGAGAACACGATCACTAATGTTTATAGCACGACCAAGACCATGTCATTTTTGTGCGCATTGCTATTGGCGGATCGGGGCGAATTGGACTTCGATGCGCCCGTCGCCCAATACTGGCCCGAATTTGCCCAGAATGGGAAAGCGGAAGTCAAAGTCTGGCATGTAATGAATCACGCGGCGGGGCTGTCGGGTTTGGAAGTCCGGGTGTCTGAGGCCGAATTGTATGACTGGGATAAGATCACCGGTTTATTGGCGGCGCAAAAACCTTGGTGGACGCCGGGCTCGGCCACGGGTTACCACGCTATCACCCAGGGTTTTTTAATCGGCGAGATTGTTCGGCGCATCAGCGGTCAGAGTATCGGCGAATTTTTTCAGACCGAGATTGCGCGACCATTGCAGGCGGACTTCTTTATCGGTGTGCCGCTGTCCGAATTCCCGCGTATCAGTGATCTGGTTCCCCCTAACTCGAAAGGTCGACTGGAAGTGGCCGGTGATGCTGACTCCGTTCGCGTAAAAACCTTTAGAAGTCCTGCAACCAACGCCCTCGCGTCTAGAACGGCAGACTGGCGCCGAGCGGAAATTCCAGCGGCCAACGGTCATGGTAACGCGCGATCAGTCGCCAAAATTCACGCGATACTGGCCTGTGGTGGTGAGGCCAATGGAATTAGGTTGATGTCGCCGGAGACTGCCGCCAGTGTTATGCAGTCGCGGATCTCAGGCGAAGATCTGGTATTGAATGTACCAATGAGCTTTGGTCTGGGCTTTGGGATTCTCAAACCTCAGGTGTGTTCCTGGGGCGGTTGGGGCGGTTCTTTGGTGATCATCGACCAAGAGGCGCGCAGTAGCATCGCCTATGTGATGAATAAGATGCATCCGGGTTTGATGGGTGATACTCGTTCGGGAACGTTGGCGACAGCTTTCTACCGCAGCCTGAAAGGTTAACTGAATATGCCTGAATTTATCGTCAGAGCCCGTGCCGCTAGCACCGATCCCGCACATTTTCTGGCGTCGGTGGGTACCGGCGCCCATGTAGAGTACCTGGCGCAGATCATCGTCAGCGCCTTGATGATATCCAAAGGTCATCGAGAAGACACGACGCTCAGTCTGGTGCTTGAAGACTCGCTGGATTTTTCCCGTTGCCTGACGCTAGAGGGTGCTCAACTCGGCGATTTGGGTGGCACAACGGAAGCGGCTCTGCTCAAGGTTATTGCCGACAGCTTGCACCTTGCCAAGGGGCTCAGTAAGGAAGCCAGTATTACCACGCCCATTGGCGTGCGCGCCACAGCGATTAGCTTCGAGCATCTGGTGAAAGCCAAAGTCGAAGACCAGCAAGTATTTTTGCTGGACCCCAAAGGTGATGATATTCGCACAGTGGATATTCCGGTCGATGCAGTTTTCCTGTTAACGGACCATATACCCATGCCCAAAAAGAACTTCAAGGCCATGGCGCGTCAAGGTGTCAAAAAAGTCTCCCTGGGGCCGGTAATGCTCCACGCGTCCCAATGCATTAGCATTATTCAGAACGAACTCGATCGGCGCTATATGGGCTAAGAGTGACGGCGTTACCGGTGTAACTCTGCTCGCGAGGGTTTGGCGGTTGTTTGCATGCCGCGATTGAGGAATAATCAGGCCCTTTTAGCAGCGAGAAACGTAATATGTCAGACCAAATTAAATCCATTGCAATATTAGGCGGCACAGGTGATCTGGGTGGTGGGCTCGCCAGGCAGTGGTCCCGAGCGGGATATCAGATCTTGATTGGCTCACGGACTCTCGAGAAGGGTCAATCGGCAGCGGCTGATCTCTTAAAAGAGTTTCCAGATTTGAATGTCAGTGGACATGAAAACCTGGAGGCCGCCACAGCTGCAGACCTAGTGGTTCTGACAGTGCCATTCTCTCACCAGATCAGTACCCTAGAGACGGTTAAGCCAGCCCTGATCGGCAAGGTCCTGATTGATGTGACAGTGCCCCTGATGCCGCCCAAGGTTGGCACAGTGCAGCTTCCTGAAGGCGGTTCTGCCGTTGTTCGAGCGCAAGCGTTTCTCGGTGACGAGGTTGATGTCGTCTCAGCTTTCCAGAATGTCGGCGCCATGCATCTGCAGGGTGACCATGGCATCGCCTGTGATGTTTTGGTGACAGGAAACAAGCGCTCTGCTCGCGACACGGTGATCACGCTGGTAGAAGCCCTTGGTCTGCGCGGCTGGCATGCAGGTCCGTTGGCGAATTCTGCAGCTGCCGAGGCGATGACGTCGGTGCTGATTTCCATTAACCGGCATCACAAGATCAACGGAGCCGGTATCGTCATCACCGGTGCGCCAGCGGCTGAATAGTCCATGAGACTGAGCTTTATTGGTATTGAAGGCATCCCCATGATCGAGCCTGGGGATGATCTGGCGCAAATTATCAGCCATGCGGTTTTGGCCATGGGCGAAGTGCTGCAGGCAGATGATGTCATCGTGATCGCTCAGAAGGTGGTTTCGAAGGCCGAAAATCGTTATCTGGATTTACGTACGGTAACGCCGTCGGCTGCGGCACTGGCCTTGGGTCTGGAAGTGGACAAGGATCCGCGTAAGGTGCAGGCCATCCTGGATGAGTCCAATGAAGTGGTCCGCAAGCGCCAGGGGGTTTTGATTGTTGAGCATAGGCTGGGTTTTGTACAGGCCAATGCGGGTATCGATCAATCGAATATCGCCCATGAGGATGATGTCGACGATTCTTTGTGCCTTTTGTTGCCTGTAGACCCCGATGCCAGTGCCGAGCGGATCAGGGTCGCCATTAAACAATCCCTGGGTGTCGACGTGGGTGTGATTATCAACGACAGTCTCGGTCGCGCCTGGCGTAATGGTTCGCTGGGTTTAGCGATCGGTGTGGCCGGTTTCACGGCTCTGGAAGATTATGTGGGCAAGACCGACATTTATGGTCGCGAGCTGAAGGTGACATTGGTCGCGGCTGCCGACGAAATGGCGGCGGGTGCGTCATTGGTGATGGGGCAGACGAGCGAGAAAGCCCCGGCGGTGCTGGTCCGAGGTTATCGACCGAAGGAGCCGGAAGATCTGGTGTTACGGGGCGTCAAGCCACTTATACGGCCTAAGGCCATGGATCTATTTCGTTAATGGGTGATGAATATTAGTACTCAGTCCAAGTGTCTTGCAATCTCCGGTGGCGTCGGTGGCGCGAAGCTAGCGCTGGGCTTTGCGCACCTGCTGCCGCCTGCGCAGTTGTTGGTTGTCGCCAACACGGGCGATGATTTTAGCCACCTCGGACTGCCGATCTGTCCGGATTTGGATACTGTGATGTATACCCTGGCCGACATTAACAACAAGGAGCTTGGTTGGGGTCAGCAAGGAGAGAGTTGGAATTTTATCGCGGCCTTGACTCTGCTTCAGGGCGAAACCTGGTTTGCCCTTGGTGATCGAGACCTGGCAACCCATATCCTGCGACAGCAACTACTGACGACTGGTGCCAGCCTGTCTGAGGTGACCCGAACACTCTGTCAACGCCTGGGGGTTCAGCATGAGCTGGTGCCTATGACAGACGATCCGGTGGCGACCATTGTTCAAACTCGTACGGGTGAGGCACTCGCCTTCCAACACTACTTTGTCCGCGATCGCTGCGTCCCGGAGGTCGTCGGTTTTGAATTCCAAGGAATCGAAGCGGCCCTGCCGAGCCCTGGATTCATGGCGGGGCTGCAGGACCCTGACTTGTCTGCGATTGTCATTTGCCCGTCTAATCCCTTTGTGAGTGTCGATCCGGTGCTGGCCCTGCCTGGCATATTGACGGCCATGAGAGCCTCTAAGGCGCCGGTGATTGCAGTTTCGCCGATCGTGGGCGGCTTGGCCATTAAGGGCCCCGCAGCGAAAATGATGGCTGAATTAGGCATGCCCCAGTCGGCGCTGGCGGTAGCCAAGCATTACCTGGGCCGAATCGATGGTTTCGTGATCGATGACGAGGATGCCGATCTCAAATCTGAAATTGAGGCGCTGGGGATACCGACTATCGTCACCAACACAGTCATGGTAACGTTGGCGGACAGGACGGCGCTTGCAACATGCGTTCTGGACTTCGCCCATCAACTGTCGACTCTCAAAACGCCATCATGACAACGACCGTCGTTATACCGATCAAACAGCTGGAAAATGCCAAGCAGCGTTTGGGTAGCTGGCTGTCGGCAAGCCAACGTGCGGGTTTTTTTCAGGCAATGGTTGAGGACGTGCTCGAAGCAGTGACGACCTGTGATCGAATTGATGAAGTGCTTATCGTCAGCAACGATATCAGAGTTGCGGAAATTGCTCGAAGCTATTCAGTTAGGCTCATTGCCGAGCCGGCAGAGCCTGGTCTTATTAATGCGATGACCTGTGCTGGGCAATTGTTGCAAGCTGAGGGCGTCACGACCATGATGTTTTTGCCTGGTGATGTACCGCTGGTCACTGTTGAGGAATTGGAGGTCGTGCTCGATGGTTTTGGTCTGCAAGACGAAGCAGAGTTCGGCATCGTGCCCGCATCGGATCTTGGCGGTTCCAATTGCGTGGTGTGTTCACCGCCTGATTGTATGGCCTTCGGCTTTGGCGAAGACAGTTTTCGACGCCACTTGAGCATGGCTCGCGCGCGCGGTATAGAACCGTTGGTGGCGAAGCTGCCGGGTATCGGGCTGGATATTGATACAGCGGATGACGTGGTCGTGCTCGCTGCAGAACTGCTGCGGCAAAATTTAAAAACCCATACACAGAGATTTATCGAGAGTAGCGGCATTCTTGAAAACCTGCCGCCAGAATTGATAAATATAGGATGATGTCATGATTGATTATCGCGCGTTATTGAGCCAGGCCGCCACTGCCCCTCTGTCTGATGCTGACGTGTTGGCGCTTGCGACGACAGAGGATACTCAGAGTTTGATGCGAGTTGCATCAAGTCTTCGTGATGTTGGTCACCAGAATACCATTTCGTATTCGCGTAAAGTTTTCATACCGTTAACACACCTTTGTCGAGATGTTTGTCACTATTGTACCTTTGCCCAGGTGCCAAGAAAGTTGCAAGCGCCGTATTTAACGCCGGAGCAGGTGTTGAAAATAGCGCAAGATGGTGCAAAAGCAGGCTGTAAAGAAGCCTTGTTTACACTGGGAGATAAGCCCGAGTTGCGCTATAAGGCCGCAAGAGATGGCCTTAAAGAGTTGAAGCAAGACTCGACCCTCTCCTATCTACGTGATATGGCAGAAATGGTTTTTAAAGAAACCGGTTTGTTTCCTCACCTCAATCCCGGGTTAATGACCGCTGCTGAATTTGCCGAATTGCGGCAGGTTTCTATCTCTATGGGCATTATGTTAGAGAGCGCCTCTGACAGATTGTTGGAAAAAGGTATGCCTCACTATGGATCTCCAGACAAGGTTCCGGCCTTAAGGCTTGAGACAATTCGCTTAGCAGGAGAGGCTCGAGTACCCTTTACCAGTGGCTTGTTAATTGGTATTGGTGAAACTCGGCGAGAGCGTATCGAGTCCCTGTTAGTGTTGCGACAGGCAAATATTGCCCATGGTCATATTCAGGAAATTATCATTCAAAATTTCCGTGCTAAGGCGGAAACTTTGATGGCGAAGGCACCAGAACCCGACTTGAATGAGTTGTTGTGGACGATTGCTTTAGCTCGAATTATTTTCGGTTCGTCAATGAACATTCAAGCGCCGCCCAATTTAAGTCCTGGCGTACTGGCGCAGATCGTCGGTGCAGGTATCAATGACTGGGGTGGGGTTTCACCAGTCACTCCCGATTTTGTTAACCCTGAGGCTCCATGGCCGCACCTGGGTCACCTTGCTGATGAGACCGCGAGTGCCGGCAAAGTGTTGATCGAACGTTTAGCGATCTATCCAACCTATGCGATGGATCTAGGTCGTTGGGTCGACCCCCAGTTGCAACCGCTGTTGCGTCAAGGGATCGACGGTGAAGGCTTTGCGCGGGTCGAAGACTGGTCTGCCGGAGCGATCGTTGACCCGCCGGCTGGTGATCTGGCACGAGTCTCAAGCCTGGCAAAAATGCCGGCGAGTGCGGATTTACAGCGTATCATTGATAAAGCCGTTGCTGGCGATGAACTTGAGCAGGCAGAGATTGTGCGCCTGTTTCAGGCCCGTGGCGACGATTTCACCCATGTCTGTCAGGCTGCTGATCAGTTGCGTAAAAAGGTCGCTGGCGATGAGGTGACCTATGTGGTGAATCGCAATATAAACTATACGAATGTTTGTTATTTCAAGTGTCAGTTCTGCGCTTTTTCAAAGGGTAAGATGAGTGAAAATTTGCGCGGCCGGCCGTACGACTTGTCGCCGGAAGAAATCATGCGTCGTACCCGTGAAGCTTATGAGCGCGGTGCGACAGAGGTTTGTTTGCAAGGTGGTATTCATCCTGAGTACACAGGTCAGACCTACATCGATATTTGTCACAGTATTAAACAAGTCATTCCGGATATGCATATCCATGCTTTTTCTCCCCTTGAGGTCTGGCAAGGTGCCCACACGCTGGGTCTGAGCCTGGATGAGTATCTTGGCCAGTTGAAAGAGGCCGGTCTGGGAACCTTGCCTGGAACTGCAGCTGAGATACTTGATGATGAGGTGCGTGCCACCTTATGCCCAGACAAAATCAACTCTGCACAATGGTTAGAGGTGATGGAGGCGGCGCATAAACAGGGCTTCAACACCACGGCCACTATTATGTATGGCCATGTAGAGAAGTATGAACATGTCGCCAACCATCTTTTAAAGGTGCGAAGGCTGCAGGCGAAAACAGGCGGGTTTACTGAGTTCGTGATTCTGCCGTTTATCCATATGGAAGCCCCCATGTATCTGAAAGGTGGCGCGCGCAAGGGGCCGACCTTCAGAGAGGCGGTGCTCATTCATGCGATTTCGCGACTGGTGTTGAATCCGTTGTTCAGAAACATCCAGGCATCTTGGACCAAGCTCGGCCCTGACGGACTGAAGGCTTGCCTGAATGCGGGCGTCAATGATTTGGGCGGTACCTTGATGAATGAAACGATCACGCGTGCGGCAGGCGCCAGTCATGGCCAGGAAACTTCGCCTGAAGAGATGGAGTCGATCATTTCCAGTATGGGCCGGCAGCCCCGTCAACGTGCAACGAATTATGCCGAAATTACGCCGCTGCAACATCAACGGGCGTTCGGCGCTAAGGTGCTGCTGGAGCCGAGCTACACGTCGGCCAAAAAGTATGAACGCACCGGCGGTGGCGGCAAGAAAACACTGTATCGACCCGGGCTCGAGAAGGAAGAAGCCGGCGCCATAAATAGGCTAGACGACGGTGATAAAATTACCAGTGCGGATATTATTTAAAGGATGCCAGCTAGCCTCTTTAGCTGCTGGCCACCACGACCTGACTGGTCGAGTTATTGTACTTAGAATGGCGTTTTTGCGGTGAGTTGCTCGAGAATAGTTTATTCGCGAGGCGAGGGTGAGCTCAAAGACAGCGGTAGGAACGACGCTGAAGATGTTGCGCTGAAGGCGTCAGATTTGAAGATTTAAAACCAATCAATTAAGCATAGGAACGATATTATGGCCGTACCACAACGCATAGCATTGACTTTACCAGATCCCAGAGGTGTGGCGCAGACGATTGAATTAGCCAAGTGGGCCGAGGCGCAAGGTTATGATGACCTGTGGTTTGCCGATAGCTCAGGAGTCGATGCGTTGACCACTGCGGCCGCCGTCGCGATGGAAACCAGTCGTTGTCGAATTGGCACCGCGATTATTCCAGTGTTCTCCAGAACACCGGCTGTGCTGGCATCCACAGCCCATGTCTTGCACCAATTGTCCAAGGGCCGCTTTATTCTCGGACTGGGTTCGTCGAGCCAAACCATGATGGAGAACTGGCATGGATTAAAGTTTGAGAAGCCCTTGAGTCGCGTAAAAGAAACGACGCAGCTGATCAAAAGTATGCTGGCAGGTGAGAAGTCGAACTTTGATGGTGAGACTGTCGTCAGTCATGGTTATCGGCAGCTGCCACTCGCACCGGGCGCACAACCTGTCTATATGGCGGCATTGCGGAGCAAGATGCTGGAGACTGCCGCCGAGTTTAGCGACGGCGTGATTCTGAATCTGTTTCCTAAAGATGCGTTGCCGCGCATGATGGAGCACATCAAAATTGGTGCCGAGCGCGCTGGCAAACGGCTGGAAGATGTTGAGATTGTCTGTCGCCACCAGGTCATTGTCACCGACGATAAAGAATCGGCTCGTAACGCGATTCGTGCAGCATTCGCCCCCTATTACGCGACGCCAGTTTACAACGCGTTTCTGGCCTGGGCCGGCTACGCCGATGTGGCGGAGCAGATTAAAGCAGGTTGGGCGGCGAAGGATCGGGCTAAAACCACCAGCGCGCTGGATGACAGCTTGGTAGACGATATCGCGATTTTGGGTACTGCAGAAGAGTGTCAGGCGCGAATCAGAGAGTACGGAGAAATGGGCATCACCACCCATATTATTTCCTGCGTCTCACCAAAAGATACACAAACCACGTATGACACTTTCACGGCCAAAAATTTCAAGTTTTAATCAAAGGCTGAGATAGGCGTTCGGGTCCAGAGTGAACTGGATCTGATGAATTTAATGAAAAGAGGGTAAGACATGAAACTTGGTATATTGAGCGGCTATTCTGGTCGCAGCATGGACCTGGGAATTGATCGAATAAAAGCCGCTGAAAGCATGGGCTATGACTCGGTATGGACCGCGGAGGCCTATGGCTCTGACGCGGTGACACCGGCGGCCTGGATTCTGGCGAATACGGACAAAATCAAGGTGGGCACTGCCATCATGCAAATGCCGGCGCGATCACCTGCCTGTACTGCCATGACCGCCATGACCTTGAATCAGCTGTCTCAGGGCCGGTTTATCGTCGGCCTGGGCGCTTCGGGACCACAAGTGGTTGAGGGCTGGCACGGTGTAGCTTATGGTCGGCCGATTACTCGGACCAAGGAATATATTACGATCCTGAGAAAGATTATGGCCCGTGAAGGACCCGTAGAGCACCAAGGGTTTCATTATTCCATGCCCTATCAGGGTGAAGATGGCACCGGTCTGGGTAAAGCGCTGAAGAGTATTTTGCTGGCTGACACGAGCATTCCCATCTTCACAGCGTCAATCACGCCCGCCGGGCTCTCTGCCAGTGCCGAGGTGGCCGATGGCGTGTTCCCTATCTGGATGAACCCTGACCGTTACGATGTGTTCGAAGCCGATATCAGCAAAGGCCTTAACAAGGCGGGTAAGACATTGCTGGACTTTGATATAGCACCATTTGTGACCTGCATTATGGGTGATAACGTTGAGCACTGTCGTGCGCCTATTAAAGCCAGTATGGCGCTATATATCGGCGGCATGGGCGCCAGGGGCGCGAACTTTTATAACGACTATGCCAAGAAGCTGGGTTATGAAGATGCCGCGGTGAAGATTCAAGATCTTTATCTTTCAGGTAAAAAAGATGAGGCTGCGGCGGCAGTGCCCGATGAATTGGTGGACGCTGTGCATCTGGTAGGCCCGAAAGAACGTATTAGAGAGCGCCTACAGGCATGGAAAGCGGCTGCGGCCAAGGGTCATGTGGGTAGCATGCTGATTGGCTCCGGACAAACCGAGGCCCTTGAGTTTATCGCCAGCGAAATGCTCTGATCGGTTAACCGCCAGGGTGCTGATGCGCCCTGGCTGAATCGCCTTCTGACTGACGAAACTATGACCTATACAATCAAAGCCTGCAGCTCGATTCATGAGATTGGCCAGGCTAACTGGGATGCTTGCGCGAATCCGCGGTTGGCGAATCCCAAAAGTTTGATCGCCTTCGATCCCTTTGTTTCTTTTGCTTTTCTCAGCGCGCTCGAGGACAGCGATTCAGCGACGCCTGAGACCGGCTGGGCTGCCCAGCACCTTAGCCTGGTGGCAGACAGCGGCGCGGTTCATGGCGTGGTCCCTATGTACCTGAAGAACCACTCTCAGGGCGAGTATGTCTTCGATTACAGTTGGGCTGATGCCTTTGAAAGAGCCGGTGGTCGTTATTACCCCAAGCTACAGGTAGCGGTGCCATTTTCACCAGTGACTGGCCGTCGGTTGCTAACGGTGGATTCACCCCAAAGCGATGAGCTAGAGCAATATCTGATCTCGGGGATGATGCAGCTAGCGGAAAAACTTGGCCTGTCTTCAGTACATGTGACGTTTGCGGAGCAACAACAATGGCAACGATTGGGAGATGCTGGGTTCCTGCAAAGAACCCATAACCAGTTTCATTGGGAGAACGATGGCTACACCTGTTTCGAGGATTTTCTGCAGCAGTTGTCGGCGAAAAAGCGCAAAAATATTCGCCGTGAGCGCCGCGACGCACTGGCGAATGGCGTTCAGATCGAGTGGTTGCAGGGGGCCGCGATTGAAGAGCGCCACTGGGATGCTTTTTATCGGTTTTATGTCGATACAGGTAGTCGAAAATGGGGTTCGCCCTACTTGTCGCGGGATTTTTTTTCCCGGATCAGCGCTAGCATGAGTGATGATATCTTGCTCATTATGTGTCGACGTGAGGGACGTTATATCGGCGGAGCAATCAACTTTATCGGCAGCGAATGTCTGTTTGGTAGAAACTGGGGGTGCCTCGAAGATCACCGATTCCTGCATTTCGAAGCCTGTTATTATCAGGCGATTGAGTATGCGATCACCCATGGCTTGTCGAGGGTTGAGGCCGGGGCTCAGGGCCAGCATAAGCTTGCCAGAGGTTATCTGCCGACGCATACCTATAGTTCTCACTGGCTGGCGAATCAGTCATTCAGTGACGCCGTGGGAAATTTTCTGACAGAGGAAAATCGCCATATTGACGAGGAGATTGATTTTCTCCAGGAGCACTCGCCGTACAGACAAAGTCAGTCTTGAGCGCGAGCACGAGCTATCGGTGGTGACTACAAACGGCTAACGGCGGAAAATTGATGAATTATCGTTTTATTCAAGTACAGTCGCTGACGCCGCTGATCGGCGCAGAAGTGTCTGGCGTGGATTTGTGTGCCCCGCTATCTGATGCTGTGTTTGCGGAAATCCATCAGGCTTGGATGGATCATCTGGTGTTGTTTTTTCGAGATCAACCCATGAGCTCCGCCCAGCATTTAGCCTTCGGTCAGCGCTTTGGCGAATTACATATCCATCCTGCAGCGCCTTATGTGCAGGATAACCCGGCCTTGATGCAGATCCATACAGACAAAGACTCGTTTCGAAATAATGGTGAGGGTTGGCATTCTGATGTGTCTGCAGATGCAGAACCGCCGATGGCGAGTATTTTGCATTTGCACCAGACACCCTCTCACGGTGGAGATACGTTGTGGGCAAATATGTACGAGGCTTACGCCACACTGAGTACGCCGATCCAGAAACTTTTGGCGGACCTTTCTGCAGTGCATGTGGCCGATTATTCGGGCTTTTATGGTGCTCATGCACCGCAGCGGGAGAATCCCTCAGCGGTGCATCCGGTGGTCCGCACTCATCCGGTCACCGGTCGCAAGGCGCTGTTTGTCAACAGCGGCTTTACCCAGCGAATCAAGGGTCTTCAGCGCGACGAAAGCGACGGTATTCTCGCCCTGTTATTTGCACACATCAAGAATCCCAATTTTCATTGTCGTTTTCAGTGGCGACCCGACTCCGTCGCCTTGTGGGACAATCGTTGCACCCAGCACATGGCTGTTTGGGATTATTTCCCGCAGACTCGCCACGGCATTCGAGTAACCATCAAGGGCGATCGTCCCGTCTAGGTCAGTTAACGTGCCTTTGGATCTATCGGGTCGTCGGCTGCAATCCAGGCGAAGGCCCGACAATGACACCTCAATTATCGATAATCTAAAACCATGAAGAAATTCGCTATCAACTTTGGTGGGTGGGTTCGTTTGGTCGTTCAGGAAGAGTAACGAGTATGAATATGCGAAAAATCGCTGGCAGTTTCGTCGTCGTCATTAGCCTGTTCGCGCTGGTGGTCAGTGTGCCGATAGTGGCTCGTTGGCAACTTGAGAATGTGCTGTTTGAGATGTTTGGCGAGCCCGCGCAGGTCGAGTCAGTGTCGATCAATCCCTTTACCGGCGATGTGCAAGTCCGAGGGGTGGAGGTGGGTACTGAGAAACAGCTCGAGTTGCTGGATTTGACCCTAAATATGAGAGCGCTACTCAGCAAGCGGGTGCATGTTGAGCGAGTGAGGATCGAGGCATTGAGTTTGCCAGTCAGCTATCAGGCTCAAAGTGCGCAGACTCAAGGCGCGCCACCTCAAGGCGCGCCACCTCAAAGTGGTCAAAACCAAGACCTCAGGATAGGTGGCTTGCGAGTGCCTATCACACAAGCCCAGTCGGTCGAGAGCGCACCACTGGCGCCAGCATGGACCTGGCAAGTGGATGAGTTACAACTGGAGGATGTGAATATCGCACTGCAGTACCTGAGTCACAAACATACTTGGGTGGTTCGCCAAGCAAAGGTGATGCTGGCTAACAGCGAATTCTCGAGGCCGATCGGTTATGACTTAGATATGGCAATCGATTCAGCCCATCTACTGACCTTGGGCGAGCTGCAGCTGGGGGCGGTCACTAGGCTTTCGGCGCAAGTTCAATTTGATGCGGTGTTGGCAGATTTTAAAGACTATTTGCCCGTGGAGTTGGCGGGGACCTTGGCGCTCAATCAACAAGTTGATGTGCGCCTTGAGGGTGTTGAGCGCGAAATAGCCGTGATCGGTTCAACTCAGATTAAGCAGCTGCACATGGTCGGTAAGCAGCCGCTGTCAGTAGACTTGCTAGACTGGGCTGGGTCGGTCAGCTTGCTGCTGTCTGATGATGAGGTCCCGAGACTCGAGGCAATCGGTTTATTGCAGGCTGATCAGGTTGCCGCGCAGCCTTTTGGACAGATTAAACAGATCTCGCTGCGGGATATGAATTATAGCGCGGCGGGTGTTGTGGTTGAGCATATTACGATCGAGGGACTATATGCCTTAGTGCAAATGACCGAGTCCGGGGCCATCGCTGGCGTTGTGGAATCAGCGGAGCCGGCGCCCGATGCAGAGGCGTCCACGCCTAAGATTCATATTGCCGAGCTGGAATTGACGGGTCAGGTGCGATTTGTGGATCAGTCCCGTGCCGCAGTGGTCACTTTGGTGATGCCAGAGATAGCGCTAAAAATCAACGATCTGGGTCAGGGATTGCTTGCCAGATTTGAGCTTAAAGCCAGGCATCAAGAGGAACACCAGACCGGCGAGCTGTTGATCATGGGTACCGGTCACTTGTTGGACTCGCCGATTAATGCAGATCTGACAATGCGCCTGACTCAGTTCGAATTACATCAAATCAGTCCCTACTTGGGCTACGGCATTCGCAGCGGTCGTCTCGTGCTCGACTCATCAGTAAATATCACGGACAACCAGATTAAGGCTGAAAATCGGGTCCGTATGGAAGGCCTGAAGGTCGATACTGGTCAAGCGAAAGCAATGGCGGGTGCTGACTTGCCGCTCTCAGTGGCGCTCAACCTGCTTAAGGATAAGGACGGTCGCATTGACCTGAAGGTACCGATCGCAACCAAGTTGGGTAAATTTGCTGTGGATACCAGCGATATCGTCAATACGGCGCTGGCGAACGCGGCCAAGCAAGCTGCGCTGGCCTATGTGAAACAGGCACTGCAGCCATTGGGTACTTTGATGTTCGTCAAGGACATGGCCGCAGCGGCGGCGAGGCCAAGGTTTCAGCCCGTTGTATTTTCCCCTGGCAGCGCCGATATTGAGGCATCGCAACGGGATTACGTGAATAAGGTGGTGGCGTTGATGATGAATCGGCCAGCCTTGACCATCACACTTTGCGGTATCGCTAGCCAGGCAGATGAAGCAGCGATCCAGATGGTAGAGCAATCCAAGGTCGAGCAGATCAAGGTAGAGCAGGCCAAGGCTGAGCAATCCAAGGGAGACGGCGCAGATGATGAGCGCGAGGCTAAGGTGCTCGCTGCAGCTATGCAGGGGCTGGCAGTGAGCCGCGGCAAGGTGGTGACAGGCTGGTTTGTCGATGCGGGTGTCGCGGTTGAACGCTTGTTCTCCTGTCGTCCGCAGGTACTCGCCGACGATTCGGCGCCAAGGGTGATGATTAGCCTCTGACCCACGGGTTAGCAGGATGGCTGACACTCGATCTTCGGCTTGCAATGCGCTGCGGAGACCTAGATCATGCTGCCATTAGCATTAGCGTCGAAGGCGGCGAAAAGTAGATGGTGATCGAGTATGGTTAAAGACGAATTAGAGCATTTGCCGCCTCATGGTGAGGCGATTGGTATGTCGCTGGTCAGCGTTGTTGGCCGGGTTTGTACTGTCAAGGTGCCCTATGCAGAACACCTAGTGGGAGACCCTGATACAGGAATCATCCATGGCTGCGTCATCACTGCCACCCTGGATAATGCCTCGGGCTGGGCGGTACGGTGTCACGAAGATTGGGGTACTGAAATGGGGATGGCGACGTTAGATTTACGAATTGACTATATGCGCCCGGCAGAACCCTTCAAAGACCTCATGGTTCAGGCCGAATGCTACAAGCTGGCGAAGAATATCGCCTTTGTGCGGGCAGTGGCGTATCAGGATGATATCGACGATCAGGTTGCCACGTCAGTCGCCGCCTTTATGCTAGGAACACCCAACACCCCGAGGGCGGATAGCTGATGAAGATTCTCCAGCAATTACGTGACGAAGGTCGCGCCGATGATATGCAGGCGCTCCTCGCAAGTATCCCTTACGCACGGTTCCTTGGGATGCAGGTGGAGCGCAAAGGTAATGAAATTACCACGATATTGCCCTTCAAAGATTCCTTGGTTGGCAATGTCAATTTGCCAGCCATCCACGGCGGTGCCATCGGCGCGTTTCTGGAGCTGACTTCGGTCATTCAACTGCTATTTGATACTTCTTGTGAACGGTTGCCTAAGACAGTCGATATTTCCATCGACTATCTACGTTCCGGCAAACCCGTCGCCACCTATGGTCGAGCGATAGTAACCCGTCAAGGGCGCAGGGTGGCCAATGTGCGGGCTGAGATTTGGCAGGATGAGAAGACCCGGCCGATTGCTGCCGCCCACGGCCACTATCTGCTGACGCCGGTTTAGGCTTGGTGTCGATGTGAGTGACTGGCGACGATAGTTGCTTCTGGTTGCGGCGCTGCTTATTCTAAGCAGCTGTCGAATTGGCCAAGAATTTTAATCAAAGAGAAGAGGAAGTCCCATGGGAGAGGTTTATATCGTAGAGGCGTGTCGCAGTCCTATCGGCAAACGCGGCAAGGGTCTGGCGGGCATGAAACCCGCTGATTTGCTCGGCGCCGTGCAGCAGGCGGCGCTGGACCGCAGTGGCATTGAGCCATCGAAAATTGGCCAGGTCATCGGCGGCTGTGTGTCTCAGGTAGGTGAGCAGACCTTCAATATCGCCAGGATCGCCTGGTTGTCACAGGGTTTACCGCTAGAAGTCGCGGCGACCACTATTGATGCTCAGTGTGGGTCCAGTCAGCAGGCGACTTCGATGGGCGCTGCCATGATCGGCGCCGGTATTGAAGACCTGGTGATGGCCTGTGGCGTCGAGATGATGAGCCGGGTACCTCTGGGTGCGGCCATGAAAGACGGCAATCCGATGGGCGTGCATTACAATGACCATTACCAGCCGGCCAGCCAGTTTATGGGCGCTGCGATGATTGCTGAGGAATACCAGATTACCCGTGCTCACACAGACCAGTTTGGTCTTGAGAGCCAGCAGAAAGCCATTCAAGCCTGGGAAGAAGGGCGCTTTGATCGTGAAGTTGTCGCCATTACAGCGCCTGTGTTGGGCGAAGATTTTAAGCCGACCGGTGAGACTAGGGTCGTGAGTAAGGATGAAGGGCTGCGAGCCACGACCCTTGAATCACTGAAGGGTCTGACGGCGGTGCCTGGCCAAGAGATTCATACGGCCGGAACCAGTTCGCAAGTCTCAGATGGTGCGGCTGCGATTATCATGGCTTCGGAAAAAGCGGTCAAGGAACTGAATCTCAAGCCCCGCGCCAAGATTGTCGCTCATACGCTGGTGGGTGTGGATCCCGTGACCATGCTCAAGGGACCAATTCCGGCCACACGCAAGGTTCTGGAACGTGCTGGCTTGCAGATTGAAGATATTGATGTGTTCGAAGTCAATGAGGCCTTTGCCTCGGTGGTTCTGGCGTGGGAGAAAGATCTCGGTATCGATCACAGCAAGGTTAACGTGAACGGTGGCGCCATTGCTCTGGGGCATCCGACGGGTAGCACCGGTGCTCGGCTGATCACGACCGCGTTGCACGAGTTAGAGCGCACCGGTGGTAAGTACGCACTCATCGCCATGTGCTGTGGTGGCGGGCTGGGTACAGGGACCATCATTGAGAGAATGGATTAGGTCTCAGGACTATCTTTAAGTAAAAAGCTCCAAGTAAAAAAAAGGCCGCTATAGAGGCCTTTTTTTTACTTTTGATCTGCAGTCCAGATCAGTCTATCTATTATCTGGCGGCCTCTAAGCGGTGCTTAAGCTGAGCCAGTTCCTCATGAAACTCGGCGGGAACCCGATCGCCATACTGATCGAAGTACTCGGAGATCAAGGGAATCTCATTCAACCAACCGTCGACATCTACCTTTAATAGTTGCGTGATTTGGTCTGTGCTCATGTCGATGCCATCCATATCCAGCGCGTCGATGGTCGGCAGGTTGCCAATCGGTGTTTCCATCGCATCAGCCGTGCCATTGCAGCGTTCGAAGACCCACTTCAATACTCGGCTGTTCTCACCGAAACCTGGCCACATGAACTTGCCCTGTTCATTTTTACGGAACCAGTTGACGTAATAAATCTTTGGCAGGTTCGCGCCTTCATGCTGGCCTGTATTTAACCAGTGCTGCCAGTAGTCAGCCATGTTGTAGCCACAGAAAGGCAGCATGGCCATGGGGTCACGGCGCAGTTCGCCGACTTTGCCCGCCGCCGCGGCAGTTTTTTCCGAAGACACGATGGCGCCAAAAAATGTTCCTTGGGCCCAGTCCTTGGCTTCGTTGACCAAGGGGACAACGGTTGCTCGTCGGCCGCCAAACAAGATGGCGCTGATGGGTACGCCTTTTAAGGCTTCCCATTCATCTGCGATCACGGGGCACTGGTCGGCGGCAACGGTGAATCGTGCATTGGGGTGAGCCGCTGGCGTCTTCGAGGTTGGGCTCCAGTCGTTGCCCTTCCAATCGATGAGGTGTGCCGGTGGCGTGTTGGTCATGCCTTCCCACCAAACGTCGCCATCATCTGTGAGGGCGACATTTGTAAAGATGCAGTTCTCAGTCAGGCTTAGCATGGCATTGGCGTTTGAATCCATACCGGTTCCTGGAGCGACACCAAAAAAACCAGCTTCAGGGTTGATGGCGTAAAGTTGACCATCATCGCCAAATTTCATCCAGCAGATGTCGTCGCCGACGGTCTCGACCCGCCAGCCTGGAATAGTTGGTACGAGCATTGCCAGGTTGGTTTTGCCGCAAGCGCTGGGAAATGCGCCAGCGATATATTTTGACTCACCTTCAGGATTGCTGAGTTTTAGAATCAGCATATGCTCTGCGAGCCAGCCCTCATCACGTGCCATGGCCGAGGCGATGCGCAGGGCGAAACATTTTTTGCCGAGTAAGGCGTTACCGCCATAACCGGACCCAAATGACCAGATCTCGCGGGTGTTTGGAAAGTGGGCGATATATAAATTGTTGGGATTACACGGCCAGGCTACGTCAACGGCACCGTCAACGAGTGGGCTGCCCACGGAATGAATGCAGGGCACGAACTCGCCAGTTTCGCCGAGTTCGTCAAGGACTGCCTGGCCTACGCGGGTCATGATGTGCATGTTGGTGACAACATAGGGGGAATCTGACAATTCGACGCCGATATGAGCTATCGGCGAGCCGATGGGCCCCATGCTGAACGGTACAACATACATGGTTCGACCACGCATGCAGCCAGCATATAAACCATTGAGGGTATCTCGCATGGTCGCGGGATCTATCCAGTTATTGTTGGGGCCGGCATCAATAGGACTGTCGGCACAAATATAGGTGCGGCTTTCGACACGAGCAACGTCGGCAGGATCTGAGCGAACCAGGTAGCTGTTGGGTCGTTTGGCCTCGTTGAGTTTGACTGCGGCGCCGGCATTAAGCAGCAGTTGCCACATGCGATCGTATTCGTCTTGGCTGCCGTCACAGATGACAACCTGATCTGGTTGGCAGAGCGCTTGCATCTGCTCTACCCAAGCTTGTAGTTTTTTGTTCTTGAACATGGAAGGACCCTTTTTGAGTTTCACCCTACCCCTTAGCATTTGTTGACGCATCACGTTGAAAAGTGAAAACGGGGTTTTTGACGGTACGCTAGGATACCTGAATTGGTCGCCTAAATCGAATTTGGATGGTGGGTAATTCTGTCAAAGTGGCACGAAAGATTCCGCCTATGATAATAGTGTAATTACACCGGCGAGTTCATCACGTATAATACTGCTCGAAATGCACCTACCCGCGCCCCAGTCCATGCAACAGCCCGCTGAAACGACCCGTATCTTTGATTATCGACCCTACTGGGCCGAATGTTTCGGCATTGCGCCGTTTTTACCCACCAGTCGCGCCGAGATGGATGCGCTGGGCTGGGATAGCTGCGACATTATTGTGGTCACAGGTGATGCCTATGTGGATCACCCTAGCTTCGGTATGGCGGTCATCGGTCGGGTTTTGGAAGCCCAGGGATTTCGGGTTGGGATTATCGCCCAGCCAGATTGGACTTCAACCGCCGATTTTGAGCAGTTGGGCCGGCCGAATCTTTACTATGGCGTCGCCGCCGGCAATATGGATTCGATGATCAATCGCTATACGTCGGATAAGAAAATTCGTCACGACGATGCCTACACCGCCGGCAATATTGGCGGTAAACGGCCAGATCGGGCGGTGATTGTCTACTCTCAGCGCTGCCGCGAGGCTTTTCCTGATGTGCCGATTGTTATCGGCAGCATCGAAGCTAGTCTGCGCCGGATTGCCCATTTTGATTATTGGAGTGAGAAAGTCAGGCGTTCCATCCTGCTCGATGCCAAGGCTGACCTGTTATTATATGGCAATGCGGAACGGGCGATCATCGAGGTTTCTCATCGACTAGCTAACGGTGAGCCGGTAGATGCTATCCGTAATGTCCGTGGGACGGCGTTCGCGCTTTCGACCTTACCTACTGACGTGCAAGAAATTGATGCATCGACCCTGGCAGAGGACCAAGTCAGCGATAATGTTGAGCCAAAGGCCGCGGTTATTCGCATGACTGATCCCGCAGAGGCGGCTCGCCAGCAGCAATTGACCTATATTCGGCTGCCGGCCTATGAAGAGGTTCGAGAAGACAAGCTGTTGTATGCCCATACTTCGCGAATCCTCCATCGTGAAACCAATCCGCATAATGCCAGAGCGCTGGTGCAGGCCCACGGCGATCGGTTCGTCTGGCTTAATCCGCCACCGATCCCGCTGACCACGGAAGAAATGGATTGGGTCTTCGAGCGACCTTATCAGCGCATTCCCCATCCGCAGTATGGCGATGCTGTGATCCCAGCCTACGATATGATTCGATTTTCCGTGAACATCATGCGTGGCTGTTTTGGCGGTTGTAGTTTTTGCTCAATTACCGAACATGAAGGCCGAATTATCCAGAGCCGCTCAGAGTCTTCCATTCTCGATGAGATTGAAAATATTCGAGATAAAACCCCAGGGTTCACGGGTATTATTTCCGACTTGGGTGGACCGACAGCGAATATGTGGCGCCTGGCCTGCAAGACCAAGGAGATTGAATCCAGCTGTCGGCGTCTGTCCTGTGTTTACCCGAATATCTGCAAGAATTTGGATACAGACCAGACACCCTTGATTTCCCTGTACCGCAATGCGCGAGAGATCAAAGGTGTGAAAAAGGTACTCATTGCCTCTGGCTTGCGTTATGACCTGGCGGTTAAAACCCCGGAGTATGTGAAGGAGTTGGTAACCGAGCATGTGGGCGGTTATTTAAAGATTGCGCCGGAACACACTGAGCAGGGTCCTCTGTCTAAGATGATGAAGCCGGGGATTGGAACTTATGATGAGTTCAAGGAGATGTTCGAGCGGTTTTCTCGCGAGGCGGGCAAGGAACAGTACCTGATACCTTATTTTATCGCGGGTCATCCTGGAACCACCGAAGAAGATATGTTGAATCTGGCGCTATGGCTGAAACGTAATGGTTTCAAGGCCGACCAGGTGCAATCGTTTTACCCGTCGCCCATGGCGTCGGCAACCGCCATGTATCATTCCGGTAAAAACCCGTTGAAGCGAGTTGGCCGCAGTTCAGAAGATGTGAATGTGCCCAAAGGGACCCGTCAACGGCGCCTGCACAAGGCATTGTTGCGTTACCATGATCCGGAAAACTGGCCCATGCTGCGTGTTGCACTCAAGAAAATGGGCCGCCACGACCTTATCGGCAATGGCAAGATGCATCTCATACCCTTGACGCAGTACAGCAAGCCTCATGGGCTCAAAGGTGGGAAATTCTTTCGGACGCAACATACAGGCCTGCCGACGATTCCTGCGCTGCCGACCAAAGGCAAGGGCAAGCCGAACCAACCGAATAACCAGAAATAAGCCTCAGATACCACCAGGACGAGATGTCTGGCGGTACCTGATGACAGCGACTTAGATCGCGTCTTGCAAGGCTAAGGATTCTCTGAGTTCGCGTTTGAGAAATTTGCCGCTGGCGTTGCGTGGTAATGGCTGCTCGAGGATCCAGATATAGCGTGGAATCTTGTGCTTGGCCATTTGGACCGCGCTGTGAGCGCGGATCTCGTCAGCGGTAATGAGCGTGCCCGGCTTCAACACAATAGCCACCCCAACTTCTTCACCCAGACGATCATCAGGAATACCGAAGACGCTACATTCCTTGATGACATCCAAGTTGAACAGCACAGCCTCGACTTCAGCGCAGTAAATATTTTCACCACCCCGTAAGACCATGTCTTTGATGCGATCGACAATGTAGATAAAACCATCTTCATCCATACGCGCCACATCGCCCGTGTGAAGCCAGCCGTCGGTGATCGATTCAGCGGTGGCCTCAGCACGATTCAAGTAGCCTTTAATGACACAGGCACCTTTGACCCAGAGTTCGCCGACGCTGCCTTGAGGCACTTCATTGCCTTCGGCATCGACGCACTTGGCCTCGAAGTTCGGCATGGCCGGACCACAGCTATCCGGTCGATCCACAAAGAAGTCGCCACCGATAGACGTGATAATGCCGCAGGTTTCTGTCATGCCATAGCCGGTGCCAGGACGGGCGGTCTTGACGGCTCGATCAATCTTGCCCACAAGATCGGGCTGAACTTGGGCGCCACCACCTGAAACGGTCAACAGACTAGAAGTATCGTGCTTGTCGAAGTCCGGATGACTAATCAGTTCCCGTGACATGACGGGTACGCCAGACATGCTGGTGATTCGTTCCTTGGCGATAATTTTTAGTGCGTCACCGGCGTCCCAGCGATACATATGAACCAGCTTGCCGCCGGACAGGGTGGTGCCTTGAGCCATGCAATTGTTCGCGGTCACATGAAACAGCGGTGTGGTAATCAAACCCGCGGCGATTGGCGCGACGCTGGGATCAGGTGGTGGCATATTGTTGGCGCGGGCCAGAGAATGGCTCATGGCGGTTCCCCAGAAAGCCAGGTTCATGACGTTATTGACGCAGCCACGGTGAGTCAACTGGGCCCCTTTGGGTCGACCAGTGGTGCCCGAGGTATAGAAAATACAGGCATCTTCGTCAGGGTCTATGCTGGCGGCAGGTAATTCGCCGCCATCTTTGAGCATTGCACTGAAATCAATGACACCATCAACGGGTGCTTTGAGTCTGACGCCAACCACTGGCAAGTCCGGAAATTGATCCTTGATTTCATTGAACCGGTCCAGACGTTCCTGATCGCAGATCAGCAATTTTGGCGCCGAGTCTTCAAGACCGAAGGCCAGTTCACCAGCGACCCACCAGGCATTGACGCCCACAACCGCGATACCCTGAGAAACACAAGCCCAGTAAAGCAGTAACCACTCTGGGTAGTTACGCATGGCGATCGCCACTCGGTCGCCTTGCTTGATACCTTGTTTCGCCATCCAGTTGGCGATGGCGGCCACATCGCGGTGCGCGTCGCTATAGGTCCAGCGCTCATTTTCATAAACCAGGTAATCACGGTCGGCGAAGGCCGCGCTGGCCAGCCACATCTCGCGCAGACTGGGTGGCGCCGCAGCGTACGCCTTGATGGATTGTCCGCGGACCTCGACAGAGGTGATTGCAAATGGTTGTCCTGGGCTGGTCAATTCATTCCAGACGGTTTTTAAGGCTTGATACATGCTCACTTGGCTCCCTTAGAGTCATAATAAATCAGTGATGTAAACACACGTCGTCAACCAGCTTTACGTTTGCGCCGCCGATGGATCAGACTGTTTATAAATTTCACGTGGCACCAATGTGCCGTCTAAAGTTGGTTAAGATAGGGATTCTCGTGCCCCGATGCAATCCTAATTAGTTTGACTGGCGCGGAGAAGATGGTGATATTCATGGGAGTGCAGGCGCTCAAGCCTGTGTTCGACTAGTCTTGAGGCGAGAAGTGATGACATTTTTACTGGCAGGCTTAAAAGTGATCGATGCAGCATCCTACGTGGCTGGCCCGGCAGCAACAACGGTGATGGCTGACTTTGGTGCCGATGTCATCAAGATCGAGCCGCCGACGGGTGATTCATATCGCAGCCTGGCTGCGCGCTATCGCACCGATTATAACTGGCAGCTAACCTCAAGGAACAAGCGCGCCCTGGCGCTGGATTTGAAGCAGGCAGAAGGGCGGGAAGTGATGCATCGCCTGATTGACCAAGCCGATGTGCTTGTAGTGAATTTCAATGCCGAGCAATTAGCCCTGTACGAACTCGAATATGAATTCCTCAAGCAGCGTAACCCAAGGCTTATCTTCGCCCAGATCACCGGCTACGGTACCCGCGGACCTGATCGAAGCAAGCGGGCCTTTGATCTCGCCGCCTGGTGGGCGAGAACGGGCATCATGGATATGATGAAGCCACTGGGTGGCGCGCCGGTTAATGGTGTTGGTGGCGTCGGTGATCATGCCAGCGCCATGTCCTTGTTCGGCGTCATCATGCTAGCGCTGTACGACCGCGAACGCACTGGCATCGGTGCTTGTGTGTCCACCTCACTGGTCGCTAATGGCGCCTGGTCAAACGGCATGCATCTGCAAGGTGTCATTGCCGGTTATGATCTTGCCACGATTCTGGACCAACATGGTTATCGTAGCCCGTTCGTGTTGTCCTATAAGACCCGGGATGATCGCTATATCGTGCTGGTCGGCCCGGCGCCGCAACGGGAGTGGCCAAGACTTTGCCGAGCATTGGGTCATCCGGAGTGGCTTATCGAGCCACGTTTTGCGGATATGGCAGGGGTGATGAGTTTGCGCGATGAGGTCAAAGTCATGTTCGCCGAGGCATTTGCAGGCGCTAAGTTAGATGAGTTAGTCGTCAAGCTGGATAAGGAACAAGTGACCTTCAGCGTTGTAGAGAAGAACAGTGACGTGGTTGTTGATGCGCACCTGATCGAGAACGAAATCATTATCAAGACAGATTCTCGCCACCCGGACTACCAATGGACAGTTGCCAGCCCGATCAATGTTGCCGGTCGGCCCAAGAGGGTGCCCACTGAGGCGCCGGCGATTGGCGCTCACAGTCGAGAAGTCTTGGTTGAGCTTGGCTACGCAGAGACAGAAATAAACGATTTGTTGCAATCCGGTTCGATCGCTCAGGGTGAGGCTTGATTCGCCTCTAACAAGACTCTAGTGCCCTGAGTCGGGGTTCACCGTGCCTAGATTTATCGAGAATGGCGATCGCGGCTTCCCCAGTTTTTTACCAACTAGCATTGGGCGAGATATGGGTATTCAGTGAGTTTTCGGTGAGTTGAGGCAAAATTGGGTGAGATACGCGCCAGCGCGACTAGCAGCGCCGGCGACTCAGCTTTATACTCGAGCAAATCTGCTGCCGTAGATCACGCCAAAGTTGAATTAACTGGCGGCTCAAACGTTGATGTCAAAGTGCCATAGCCGCAGAGTCTGCGGTGTTTGGGTCATGGCTCGTGGAACAGAATAACGATCGCCGTTGCGGTGAGCTTGCCTCCTATCGGGCCTGGCACCAGCTAGAAGTGCGGCAGTATAAAGTCATACCGACGAATACAGGGGTGTCTGTCCAAAGACAATGCCCGGAATACTTTGAAAGGAGCATGAACGTGGTAGAAGGAATTAACAGTGATAAGGTGACCGCCTGGCTGCAAGACCAGGTTCCTCATCTACAGGCGCCCATCACGTTCTCGCTCATTGCCGGGGGGCACTCGAATCTGACCTATCTCGGCGTTGATAGATCAGGCAGCCAATTTGTTTTACGCCGCCCGCCTTTGGGTCATGTACTCGAAAGTGCGCATGATATGGGCCGCGAGTACAAGATTATCAGCGCCCTAGAGCATGCCGATGTGCCAGTGCCAAAAACCTATGGTTTATGTCGCGACCTGGAAATTAATGATGCGCCATTTTATGTGATGGATTTTATCGGCGGGCAGGTGTTAAACGATTCAGTGGTGGGCCTCAAGGTAGCCCCGCAACATCGACGGGGCATTGGTCTGCATGTGATCGATATTTTATCGAAGCTGCATAGCCTCAATCCTGATGCGGTTGGCCTCGGAGACCTGGGCCGCAAAGAAGCGTATCTGTCGCGACAGATCAATCGCTGGACAAAACAATGGGTTGCATCCAAGACCCACGAGATTCCAGAGATGGAAGAAAGCTGCCGTATACTCACCGAGACCATGCCGGATCAGATTGGTGCGACCATCGTCCATGGTGATTATCGACTGGGTAATATGATCGTCAATGGCGACAAGGTGGATGCTATCTTGGATTGGGAGCTTTGCACCCTGGGTGACCCGTTAGCAGATGTGGGTTATCTGTTGAACAACTGGGTGTCACCCGGTGAGATTGAGCTGCCAGGTGAGGGTGATCAATCACCCACCGCGGTTGGCGGCTATCCTGAGCGTCAGGAGTTATGCGATATTTATAGCGCTAACACGGGTCGAGACCTTAGCCAGATCAATTATTATCGGGCATTTTCTCACTGGCGGTTGGCGGCTATCGGTCAAGGTGTGTACAAGCGTTATCTAACGGGGGCCATGGGCGAAGATCGTGACGTTGATCTGGAAAAACAAAAAAATGGTGTCCTTCGGCGAGCACAGGCTGCACTCGCCTTGCTTCAGACTTAAGTTGGCCTGAAGCCAACGGCAGGTCAGCGCCTAATGAATAATAGACTTGCTGGTGCCCATGGCGATCAAACGCTGACTGGCTAGGACCTTGATGTCTGGATCTACGCTGGCCTCAAGGATCATGGTATAGGTATGCTGAGCTAGGCCTAGTTTGCCCTGCCGCTCATAGACGGCGCCCAGTTGGACATTGAACTCCTGTCGTTCCGGTATCAGCAACAATTGCCTTTCGATACAGGCCTTACTTTCATCCCAGGCCTGGTTGTGCCAAAAAATTTGTTTCAGGTTGTCCAATATTCGGATCAGAATGCTCTTGTTGGTGGCGACCTCTAAGTATTCTGGTTGCAGCACGGCGCTGGGCCCGGCGATTTGTTTGAGTAGTGTGCGGCAGTCCGTTTCGCTCAACACCCGGCCGCTAAAGGGATCAATGATCACCTGTTGATCGTCGCCGTACCGTACCAGAAAATGACCGGGAAAGCTGATGCCGTGAACCGGTAACTGCAGGCGCCGGCCAAGACATAGGTGGATCAGCGCGAGGGTGATTGGAATGCCCTGATGAGTATTGATCACATGGTTGAGAAAACTGTTGCGAGGTTCGTAATAGTTTTTGATGTTGCCACTGAAGCCTTCAGTTTGATAAATAAAGTCGTTCAGGCTGGTGATCGACACACCTGAATTCGTCCCTCGACCAAAGTCAGCTTCAAACCGCGCCGCTGTTGTATCCAGATAGTTGAGATATCGCTTGATGTCGAGATCGGGTTCAGATTCAGCCGCGATCAGCAGCGCTGCCCTATCGAGTGGAATGTCGGCGTCTGGTTGGGCCACACAGGCGGCGAACTGATCTCTGAGCGTTTGCTTATCCATGGCCCTATCTTTACAAGCTTAATGGCGAGATGCAACGTTCTTGCTGTTTGGCGTGAGCGATAACCCGAAGCGGCTGGTCTTGAGCAACCGGGTCGGCATTGCTAGCGACTCGAGGTGATGGCGAGCGTGGCGCATGTGGCGCTAACAGTCTTAGGCGATCTTGAGCACTAACCTGGTGCCGGCTTCTGCGCGGCGCGGGCTTGCGCCCGCAGGGCGGTTTTCTCGGCTTTGTGTTCTGCCTGGGCGTTGACCGCATCTTCACCGATGTGGGCTTCGCCTCGAGCTTGGGCCAATCGAATCTGCCGTTGGCGTTCAACGAATCGGTGACGCTGGTCGGTGGATGTTTTGCCGATGCAATGAGGGCAACTGATGCCCTCGACATAAGCATTGCTCTGCTTGGCCAGGTCGTCGATGGGCATTCGGCAAGCGTGGCACTGATCAAAATGGCCTTTCTCAAGCTGGTGATCAACGGTCACCCGGTTATCAAACACGAAGCATTCACCTTGCCACAGTGAGTCTTCCTCTGGCACGGTTTCTAGGTACTTGAGAATGCCGCCTTCCAGATGATAGACCTCTTCAAAGCCCTGTGACTTCAAGTAGGCGGTGGATTTTTCGCAACGAATGCCGCCGGTACAAAACATAGCTACCTTCTTATGTACGGCTTTGTCGAGATGTTGCTCGGCATAAGCGGGGAACTCTCTGAAAGTGGTGGTATGCGGATTGATCGCGTGGTCAAAAGTGCCAATCATCACTTCGTATTCATTGCGGGTATCAATCACAGTGACATCAGGATCGGATATCAGAGCATTCCAATCTTCCGGTTTGACATAGGTGCCGACGATGTCCAATGGGTCAATGTCGGTCACGCCCATGGTAACGATTTCCTGTTTGAGTTTGACCTTGCGCCGATAAAAAGGCATGGCCGTATCAAAAGATTCTTTGTGCTTGATGCCGTGAAAGCGCGAGTCCTGTTTTAACAGGGCCAGTAACGCGGCAATGCCGGCGCTGGGCCCGGCCACGGTGCCGTTAATACCTTCTCGTGCGAGCAGTAGTGTGCCGCGTAGGCCCTCTGCTGTCATCAGGGCCAACAGGGGTGCTTGCCAAGCTGCATAATCGTGCAGCGCAGTAAAATGGTACAGGGCGCAGACCATGATCGGCTGTGTTGGCAGTTCGTCTTGACGACCGTTCTCTTGACTACCGTGCATGTCTAGCATCTCGTGATGACCATCGGATGATGAGCAATTTTTGATGAGCATTTTAGAATGAGCCCTTTTTGAAGAGCATCGTTCATTGCGGAGCGCCAGTTTACACAAAAAACCGCATCAGTCGCAAAGGAGTGACACCCGGCCCAGTAAAATCCGGCGGGCGACATATTGCCGATTCTGGGTTAAAGACCGCGGACAGGAAGTCCTGCAGCTTCGTAGCAGCGATCAATGACTGCCATTTGTTGTACCGCATCCTCAGGACCTGTCAACGGTTGGCGTAGGGATTCGACGGCAGCCAGGAAGGCATCCAACTGATAGTTGTAGGTAGGACGAGTTGAAAAGTGTTCGCGACGAACTTGGTCATTATGCTGCAATTCAATGTAATGACCTAGCTGAGGGGCGATGGGGTTATTGACTACCATGGTGCCGATCTCACCCACCACCTTGATGAAGGCGGTAAGTTTAGCGTCGGCACGCATGTCCGCCGCGGTGGAGACCTGCAGGTTGCCGGGAAATAGCATCTGGGTGGCGAGGTAAACATCAACGTTCATTGGTCCCACTTCGGCGTTGGCTTTTATCTCCATCGGTTCAGTGGCTGTTAGGTGACGAACCCAGGAAATGGGATAACAGCCGATGTCCATGGTGACGCCCCCGGCAGTTCCATAGTGCATGCGAATATCCGTCGGATCTGGCACGGGTACATTAAACTCGGCGTGAATATTGATGATCTTGCCCAGCAGACCTGAGGCATAGATCTCCCGCGCGCGGTGGAACAGCGGATGATAGCGATAGTGAAAGGCGTCCATCAGAATAAGCCCGGTTTCAGCGGCGACTTGTGCCATCTCAACGGCTTGTCGTTGATTACTAGCGAGAGATTTCTCGCATAAAACGTGCTTGCCTGCACGTAGGGCTTGCATAGCCCAGTGGTGATGGGCATGAATAGGTAGCGCGATGTACACCGCATTGATGCTTGGATCATTCACCAGCTCGTCATAATCCTCGGCAATAAAATCGATAGAATGCTGCGCTGCAAAAATCTCTGCGCGTCGCTTGTCACGCGCCGCAATCAGACTGACCTGAGCTCTGGGCTCCTGTTGGCAGGGCTTGATGAGCGCTTCAGGTGTTATTTTTGCAGCGCCCAGGGCGCCAAATGTGATCATGAATACCTCGATCAAAGTGCGTTGCACCACGCTTTGTGTTCGCCGCTCCAGCTGCGGTTAGACCCAACAGGTTGGCGTCGACGGATGTCCGTTGGCTACTTCGACAAGGTGCTCTTGAGTCGTTTTTAGCGATATATAGTCTGGCAAGCCCCTAGTATCGTAGATACCTGATAGCGTTACAATTCACGCAAAGAGAAGGTATTTAATATGAGTGGTATACGCTATCCAGAAGAGTTCAAGATCGAGGCAGTAAAGCAGGTTACGGACCGGGGTTACAAGATCGGCGAGGTCGCCAAGCGACTCGGGGTGACACCCAAGAGCATGCATGACTGGATCAAGAAATACGGTGATACCGGTTCCCAGCATCAAACAATCACCGGCCAACAAGATGAGCTGCGACAGCTCAAGGCTCAGCTTCGACGAGTCACGGAGGAGCGGGATATATTAAAGGAAGCCGCAGTGTATTTCGCAAGCGAGTCAAAGAAAAATACACGTTCATAAAGGCAAGACTCAAGCAATATCCAGTGGCGGCCATGTGTCGAGTGCTGGAAATTCATCCCAGCGGATTCTATGCCTGGCTCAAACAACCCGAGAGCAAGCGGGCCATTGAGGATAAGCGTCTGCTCGGGCAGATCAAACAGTTTTGGATAGAGAGCGGATTTTCTTATGGCTATCGAAACATCACGTTGGATATGAAAGACCACGGGGAGTCTTGCGGTAAGAATCGCGTGCACCGCATTATGCGAGAAGCCGACATCCGTTCCCAGCGGGGCTATAAGCGACACCGCGGTTTCAAAGGTGGGGGTCTGAGCCATGTTGCACCCAACATTTTGGATCGTGAGTTTGAAGCCGTCGAGCCAAATCGATCGTGGGTCACCGATTTTACTTTTGTTCGAACCCACGAGGGTTGGTTGTACCTGACAATCGTGCTGGATCTATTCTCACGGCAAGTAGTGGGCTGGAGCATGAAGAGTAATCCCAGGGCAGATCTGGTCATTGATGCACTTCTGATGGCGCTGTGGCGGCGAAAGCCAGAAGGTAGAGTGCTCATTCATTCAGATCAGGGAGTGCAATATACCTGTGCCGACTGGCGTAAGTTCGTCAGTGATAATAATCTTGAGCTGAGTATGAGTCGCCGAGGTAACTGCCATGACAACGCTGTGGCTGAAAGCTTCTTCTCATTGCTGAAAACGGAGCGCATTAAACGCAAGATCTACAAAACAAGGAGTGAGGCCAAGGCTGAGATATTCAACTACATTGAGTTGTTCTACAACCCAAGCCGCCGACACGGTAATAATGATGGGGTGTCGCCGATAGAGTTCGAAAAACAGTACTATCAGAAGCTATCAAGTCTCTAGGAAACTAGGGGCTTGCCAGGTGTTAGATAAAGGTGATGCTAAACGTCTTGAGGTGTACTATCACCTGTTTGACGAAATATAGACGCTGCGCCAGGGTGAATATTTCTAGGTGAGTGGTGGCTGGTGAGTGGGAGTAGCTGTGA